>TARA_R110001583_G_scaffold175002_1_pt1 | contig 12894 bp, 5 predicted proteins | sample TARA_R110001583 | Tara Oceans TARA_R110001583 (sample SAMEA4398432) | marine metagenome | biome: Polar Biome; feature: [MES] marine water layer (ENVO:01000295) within the mesopelagic zone...; material: water (ENVO:00002006), including particulate matter (ENVO:01000060) such as...... | reverse complement strand
AAATTAAACATCATGTCTATAAGAACTCTTTTTCTTATATCATCTAAATCATCGTACCAATCAAAGGTTTGTTCTAATTCTTTAACGCATATATCTATATCATTACTAAGAAGGTAATCTATTTCATCATCAGATAGACCTCTGTCTTCCAGGTTTCTGCCCACACCAACAGTCTTAATGCCTTCAGTATCTTCATAAACCTTATACTCTACACCCTCATGCATTCTAATTTGTTGCCTCAATTTATCTGCTTGATTAACCATTACTTTCTTGCCTTTAATTGTTCTTTTATAAACTTAACTCTTTGTCCCTCTAACCTTCTTGCGAACTCAAGATTTTTTCTTTCCTCATCAACAAACTCTTGAGAGTAATCACCCTTGGATAAACTAAGTAGTTTTAATTTTTTGTTAATCTTTTGTAGGTTTCTTACAGAACGCCTTATTTCACTTTCAAAAGATAGAATGTCTATATTATCCTCTTCTATTTGATTCGCTCTATCATAATTACCCATGTGTTCATTGTCTCTTACAGCACGAGTAATCTTTGTTAAACTATTATTTAATTGATATATTTCACCAGTAACACCTTTAGCACCACTTAGATTATTAAACACTCTTGATACGAAAGGATACTCTTCAATTCTTCTAGAAGGTTTTGTGATATCATCAGGTAAGACAGTATCTATCATTCTTACTACATGAAAACCTAACGTGCCAGAGTAACCCCTAATAATGTTATCAACCTCTACAGGAGTAAGTGTGTAGCCTGTAAGAGATGCTACTTTTTGTGCAAGCTCTGATGTTGATGGTCTAACGACAGTTGAAGGATCTAAGTTCTGCTCATAATCACTCAGTATCTTTCTTCCTGTAAGGAAGTTATAATTAGTCATTGTTTCTAAAATAGGTTGAATAGTAGTTGGAAAACCAACTCCTAGTGTCCCAAATAAAGCTGAACCAAAAGATCTTTTTAAATCTGCTGATGTATCAGTGCCTAAGTAATAACTTAGTATTCTATCAGGAATAGTTTTAGTTAATAAACCTATTTCAAAAGGAATAGGTAAAGATATAAAGCTATCAGGTCTGCCAAAATATTTACCTAATATAATCCAATTGTTATCTCTTTTAGAATCCTCTATAAGTTCCCATTCATCATCATCGTATTGCATAAACCACAACAGACTTGTAAAACCAATTAAATAAGAAGCCCTAAAGAATGCTAATTTTTTTACTCTTTCTCTTGTAAGCTCTGCATTTGAAGATGCTGCATCACCAGTGAACCCTCTAAAAAGAATATCTAAACCCTGAATCCTAGCATTTAAAAATGGAATGATGGCAGTCACTGCCTTCATATACTTTCCACGCCTTCTAAAATTTAATACTTCTTGAGCTTCCCATATAGCTTGAGCCTCGTTGCCTGTTCTTGCGTACACATCGTTATATACAGCTATTCTTGTTGCAAGGTCAGAGTTCTCAGTTCCCTTATCTAATTTTTCCCAAAGATATCTCAAAGGAGAAGAAACAGTTTTTAAAGTAGACTTCTTTCTACCGGGAAAAGTTTTATTAATTATTTTTTCTACTTCTTTGATTGCATCACTATCACCAGACTTACTCCAATCAAAACCACCTTTAATACCAGCCCTCCTTAAAGCCTCTGCACTTGAATTGTTTCCTACAGCAGATGCTAATCCTTTAATTGAGTCAACTAAAGGAGCATTAGTTCTACCACTTGTAACATAAGCACTTAAAGAATCACGGAAAAAATTTGCCAACATGAACCCTGGGTCTTTAGTCACAAGCTCTCTTAAAGCATTAGCAGGAAGTGTACCTAGCTTAGATAAAAAACCATCACCCAATACGCTTGGATCATCTAATGATGTCAACATCTGAAACAACATAGGGTCATGCATAATAAATTTATTTTCTTCACCATTAACATAAACAGAAACAGTGTTGCCTTGATCACCCTTTTTCTTGCGAGTTGCCCCTGCTACTCCTTCGATAACATCTTCACTGGTGCGAGTTATTGTGTTTAGTTTTAAAGCATCCCTAACTACTCTTTGAGTAGCTATGTTTCTTGCTGATGCTTCAATAGCTTCACTCATATTAATAATAAGATTATTAAATATATTAGAAACAGGTTGCCCTGTTTCAACGAGAGACATTTCTTTTACATCAAAATTTCCAGATCCTTTAAGCTCTTTTATGTAAGCTTCAACTTCTGCCATATTTCTAAAGAAACTACTACTAACATCTCCATTACTAAAGTAGATCCTGTATACTTTCCCGGCTCCTGCTTTTAACTTTCTTTTACCTGATGGAGCTTTGTAGCTAGAAGGTTGGCTACCTAGTTCAATACTATCTGACAAAATATTAACTGGTTCATCTATTGTTGGATTAAATGTTTTATTAGATTTATTGCTTACCTCTCTGTACATAGGAATATAGAATAAAGATTGTTTGTATTCCTCTCTTTTACTATTACTTAAAACACCTGCGTTTACTTGAAAATCTGCAAGTTTATTAAAATACATATTTAATTTTATTGCTGTTTCTCCAAAGTATGGATGTGTATTATTATATTCATTAATATAAGATTGAGCTTCGTCTGCACTCATTACATTAAGACGTTGTGTTTCATTACTATTATGAATCTCTAGCTCTCTTTGAGCTACCATGTATAATTGAAAATCTTCTTCAGTGCCATTCTCTATAACATCATTTAAAACAGTGTCTATCAACCCACCAATATTATATTCTTTACCATCTTTCGTTTCTGTAAAAGGTTGATTACTAATAAAACCTTTTCCTCTTTGACTAGAAGAAAGATAATTAGGCACACCTATATTTAATGCACCACTTAAAATAGCCGCAGCATTTTTTGCCATCTGCAAAGCAGCATGAGAACTGACATCAGCCATTCTATCACCCTCTGCGGAGGCAACCACTTTATCCAATCTAGAAGCGTAATCAAGATCGTTAATAAAAGCTTCTCTAAACCTTAAACCTATTTCAGCTATTTTTTTATTCCAAGTATTGCCATAAACTCTATCAAGAATAGTAGACCCTACAGTTTCGGTTGAATTATTTTTTCCTATGCCGAATTTTTTCTTTGCATTTTTTATAAATCTACTTGTTTCGCTATTAACAACACTATTTCTTTCATTAATTATTTTTTTAGTTTCATCAAATAATTTTCTAATAGAAACACGGCTATTAGGATTATAATCTTTTAATATGTTTAAAGCAGCCTCTCCAGCTTCTTGACTAATTTTTCCTCCATTAATTTTTTCTTGTATTTCTTTTTCAATAGGATTTTTAATAGAATTTATTTCTTCTTTTGAAAAAACTACTCCCTCTTTAGTATTAGAAAGATTTATTAATTTATCTACTGCAACTTTTTTATTTCTTCTAAGTGTAGATGCTTCAATACCGCCATCAACATCAGTAACATCTGATATTCTTTGAAAAATATTTTTTACTTTTGTATTTTTTAAAGCGTCTAAAATAGATCTCATGAAAAGTTTTATTTTTCCATACAACATTTCTTCTTTTGCACTACTTATAGAACCATCAGCAATGTATTGAACATAAGCAGCAGCCATAGCTTCATCTTCAATTAATTTTTCATTAAGTTTTCCACTTGATTGATACCTATCATTATTTTTATATTTTTCTTTAGCAACATCATAGTAAGTTTTGCTTTTATCTTGTGGATCTGTTGCTTTTCTTACAAACTTTCTTAAGCTAACTATATCCCCTTTACTTAAAGGTCCCATTTCTCGTTCTGCTAAATCTGTAATAACATGAAAACCTTCTTCTTGTATTATTTCAGCAATAATCTGTTCTTGTTTTTTAGTGTTGGTTGTACCTAAAGCCCCAGCAGCAATATCAATAATAATTTTACCTTCCTGCTCCCTTAACAAAGCAGTAGGTTTACTACTATCTGTTCCTTCAATAGACCGAACAAAATTAATTGCAACATCAAAATCTTTATCTGATGTTTCTGATGTTGATGTAATAGTTTTAAAGTTTTCTATTAATCTAGGTAAAAAAGTTTCACTAAACTTAGATAAAAATTCTTCATGGTAAAATAATTTGCTGTTAGCAATATCTATTGCTTTTTGAGAAAATGATTTATCTAATTTTGATTTGATATTCTCTGAAGAATAAACTTTATCTTCTGGACCTAGTTTATTCACTTTTTCTTCTAATATAGAATTATCTAATATAGCTTTATATTGTGCGTCAAGAGAATCAGCTGTTTTTTTTGCAGCATCTGCTGCCTTATTTTTTTTATCTCTAACCTCCTTATCTCTAACCTCATTTTGTTGAGCAAGAATCTCGTCAATTTCTATTTTGAATGTATTTTTTTCTTCAGTAGTTTTAGCAGCTTTACGTAGTTCTGTAAGCACTCCTACTCTCATACCTCCTGGCAAAGCCCTATAGATTTCTTGAGTGTTTAAATATTTTTTTCTTGATTTTTCAGGTAGACTAGAAATATCTAAAGAAGGACTGTCGTCATCAAAATATACAGTTTCTTTAGGTCTATTAGAATTTTTTCCTGATTCACCATCTGTACCACCAAGTGTTGTTTGAGAAACTCCTGCAACATTTTCTGCGTCAGCCTTTGCAGTAGCCTCTTCAGCAGCCTTTTTAACAGCCTCCTCCATAATTTTTTTTGCGTCTTCATCTATTGTTATTGATTTATTTTCTTTCTGTGCAGCTATTAATCCTTCAGCATCTCTGCTAACTGTAAGTTGTTTTTGACCTCTTGGATCAAAAGTTGCATAAACAAAATTACCAGTTTGTTTTAAAACTCCTTGTAACCTTAACATTTTTTGAATTTGAGTCGATTGTTTATTTGTTAATTCAATACCCTGCTCTTTCATTTTTACTCTAAGAATATTTCTATCATATTTTTTTTCAGCTATAACTATTTTTCTTGCTTTTTCAAACTCAGTTAAAGTAACCAAAGGTTTTAAAAGCTCCATTCTTTCTTGGATTTCTTTTTCTGAGATTAATCTAGGGTCAAATTCGTTAAAAGATTTTATTAAATTAAAGTTTTTAGTTTTGCCATCTGCTTTTGCTTTAGCTTTAACCTCTTCTTCAATCAGTTCATTTCTTGCAGTTATATAATCGTAGTTCCTTTCCTTATCTTTTAAGGAAGTAGTTAAATTTTCATTAATATTTAATGCTGTTTTTTCAGCAACATCTTTATTGTTAAACTTTAAATTAGTAAGCTTTCCAAAACTAGCAACTAAATCAAAAGTTCCATCTTCATTATCTTGTACACTTACAGTGTCCGTATCAGATTCAAAATTATTTAGATTAGCATTAATAAGGTTAATAGCATTTTGTTCAAATCCACCCACAATATTATTATCAACATCACCATACAATATCGCGTTTGCACCACCAGTATAATTAGGTATGGACTGCATTATGGCTGCTCCTACTGGAGCGTTTGCATCTGCTTTATCTAGTTCCACACTACTATTGTTAATAACATTCTCATCTAATATTTTAGCTTTTTTAAGTTTTGCCATATTTCTTTGGTTTGACATTACACCAACACCTGTTTCCACAGCACCTGATGGTAACTCCGCAAACATTTCAAGCAAGACTTCCCCAGGTGATGTTATAGCACCTTCAGAAACTACTTGTGCCGAAGCTTCTCCTGCGCCACCACCAACAGCTTGCACACCAAGCTCTGCTCCAACACCAACACCTACTGCTAATCTTCCTAAAGATTTTCTTCTTACAGTATCACTAGCTTTAACTTCTGCTCTCGCAGCTATCTTTGCTATTTGATCGTCAGTCTTTCCTCTTTTCATAAGAAAAGAAGCATTGTCTATAACTTTCTGTCTGGCTTTCCTACCTGCTTCTTTAGCAGCTATCTCAGCACTTTCAGATAATGCTGAACCTGCAACTATTTTTGAAACAGGCTTTACTAATCTACCTGCAACACCAGCAGTGATGCCATCAAAGACAGCTATTGGTATAGCTCTACTTTCTGCAAAAGCACCTGCCTTCTTCATTTTAGCTTCATCGTTTAAAAAGTTTTTAACTTCATCATAGCTATCAAGATCTATGCCTTCTTTCTGCATTTCTTGAGCTACAGTGCTACCCCACTCAACGCCATAAGATCCTAAACCAGATCCTGAAACGGCTCCTATAGCTGCCCCTATTGGACCACCAACAGCAAAGCCAGCTAGACCACCACCAATCATTCCTGCAATAGAGGGTATCGAACTCGCTAAACTTTGAACTGCAACATCAACAACTGCACCGGGATTTTGAATAATAGCCAAAGCACTATCTCCAAAACCTTCTGCTTTTTGTATCTCCTCTAAACCTGATCCTACAGATTCACTCATAGGATACTGTGCCATATCCTCTGCGTCTTGTGCTACTTGTTCGGCAGCAGTTTCTGGGCTTATTATACCTGCTCTCTCTGCATTAATAGCAAGACCAGTAGTTAAATGATTAATACCCCTACCAAGAGCGTTAACAAGTCCTTCACCCATACCGACATCTTGATCTTCTCCTGCATCGTAAGAATAATCTATCTCTTGTTCTTGATCAAAAATACCAGGGTTTTTCTGTTCAACTAAATTTAAAAAATCTAATCTTTCAGCGTTTGTAGCCTCTAAAAAAGGTTTCCCTGCAATAGTGTCAGGAACATTAAGAAGAGTATTTTTAAAATTTATTTGAGGCATAATTGTTTTTTTTATCTATTATGATTAAGGTGTATTTTGCAACGATACGACTTCTCCACTATCATTTACTGTAGGAACTGCTCCACCAGGAGATATGTTTGGTCTACTTATACTAAAAGTGTTTACAAATTCGTTTGTTACATTTTCAACAATCTCTCTCTGTAGTTCATAAAATTCTTTTTTTCCGTATTCTGGAGGACCTGAAGGAAATTGACTTTTAGGAAATGCATCTGGGTTTTTCTTTACATACTCTTCCCATTTTTCTGATCCTCCATAAAAATGTGGATATCTTTTAATCACATTCTTCTCAATATTTTCTATGCTAGCATTAGTCAACAAATCAGGTTTGTTGATAGAATTTAATTTAGCAACTGCTACTGCAGTAATATTTCGCTTATCTGCTATTTGTTTTTGACTCTTTAGTTTCTTTTCTGCTATTTCTTCTGCACTTTCTCGATCTCGTTCTCTTTCGCTTATCGTGTCTTCTCTATATTTTCCTAATTGTTTCGTTTGCTGCCTTCTAAGTTCTAAATCATCTGCACTGAGTTGAAGTTTTTTTGCTTCAGATGCAAGTTTCTTTTTACCTTCTTGAGTTTTAAGATAGCTTCCTAAACTTGATGCAACCCCTTCAGTAAGAGTTTTTGCCCCTAACATACCTTGTGCCATTGAGAATAAATCTTCTCTATCAAGGTTTCCTAAGAAAGAAGATAGACCTTTACCTTTAGAAGCTTCATCTGTTTTAGTATATAAGTTTTTAAAATATTCTAACTTATCAACTGAAGTGCCACCTAACCCAGCTAAATCTTCCTCAGTACCTTCAACAAGTTCAATAGGTTTATCAACAGGACCATCATCACTTTTATCTTCAGGAACAACAGTACTAACATCATCACTTTTATCTTCAGGAACAACAGTACCACTATCAGGTTTAGAAGCATCAGGACCATCAGTACCTACTCCCTCCAAACCTTTTAGGTTAAGTGCAGTTCTTGTTTTACCACCACTAGGAACAACAGTACTAGCATCATCACTTTTATCCTCAAAAATTTCTTTTGTTGCGTCTTGAATATCTTGAGCATTTTTAGAAGTAAATAACAGATCTCCTAGATCAAATTTATTTTTTTCAATTTCTTGAAAAAATTCTTGACCTAAATTAACACTATCACCACCTAAGAAATTTATTTTTTCTTCATCTGTTTTTAAAGTTTGAAAAAATTTGTAGAAATCATTTCGATTTTTAGGATCTAATCCTTGCCCTATCTTTCTTCTTCTTGATTCTATTTTACTTCTTAATTGCACATCTGAAGGATTAAGAGGACCATCATCAAAATTAAATATACCACCTTCATTCATTCTTATAGGAGGTCTGTAAGTTTGCATTAACCCTTGCTGCATTCTTGCTTGAGGAGAAAATGCCATAAGACCACCATTCATACTTCTTTCAACTCGTGTGTTAGGAGCATTAGTATTGATCATTGCAGTAGATAAATTTTCTTGATTACTATCTAAAGCCTCATATTGAGGTAGTGGACTAGATAAAGACATTGCTATTTGATTGTCCATTGCCTGTTGTTTTGCGTCATACACAGTGTTTATAGGTGCATCTTGCTTGGCAAGAATATCATCTACTTCAAACAGTTCTTTTAATCTTTGACTAACAGTTGCTTTTTGCTTCTCACCCATCAAAGAGCGAAGCATATTATTCAAAGCTGAATCAGTTCTTATCTTAGAATTTAATTGATTAGCAGCGTATAATGCGGAATCTGACTCACTCATATCTTTATCCTCTTGTTAAACCTAATCCACCAAGCCCCAACCCAAGAAGAGTTGCTGCTGGGCTAGGAGGGGCAGTGTACTGACTAACTTCAGAAGAAGCTGTAATTGGAACACCACGTAATATTGAAGACAAGAACTGTAAGTTCTGCCTTGGGTAATCTCTTTGGTTGATAAAATCTTCGTAAGCTCTTTCAAGAGATTGTTGTTCTCGCATCCTTACAGACTCACCAACGCCTGCCATTGCTCTTGCTCTGCCTAAACCATACTCTTGTAATGCAGGATCAAGACCAGCCGCAAGTTGAGCAGATTGCTGTGCCATTGCTGCTTCTTGTTCTTGTGCGGCAATACGTCTTGCTTGTTGTTCTGCGGCTCTTTGCTGTGCCTGTGAAAACATTTGCTGTGATAGGTTTGTTCTGAAACTTTGTTGTTGTTCAGCCCTACCCATAGCATCTTGAAATCCTGCTGCTAGATTCTGAGCTTCAAGATCCTGTAAATTCTGATCTAGATCTTGCCTAGCAAGTCTATCGACTACAGCCCTTCTGGAGCCACCAAAAGCACCTGCGGATACAGCCTGAGAATCTCTTGCTGCTTGCCCTTCATTAAATCTATCTTGCGCTCTTCTCTGCTGAACATCAAGAACACCTTCTATATAAGGATTCATATAGGATTGGTACTGGCTTCTCGGATCGTACATCTGAGCAATACCTGCTGTGTAAGGATCTTGATACCTACCCATTGTCATAGAAGGATCATAATACTCAGCTATACCTGCTCTGAAAGGATTAGAACCCTGTGCTTGATTAAGGAATGTTTGATAAGCAGTGTCAATTCCGGGTGCAGGAGCAGCAGATATATCTCTTGTTAACTGTTCTGACGCAAGCGTATCAGCAGCAGGACCTGACAGTCTTGCGCTTTCATAAGGGATATAATCCTCTAAGGATTGAGACTCCGTTCTTGATAATAGTCTTTCAAAATACGGCCTTGCATACTCAGGTAAGTTACTCTGCGTAACTGTTGAGGTTGATTGCATAGGTCTAGAACTACCGCCACCACCCATAACTATAACTCCTTAGACATTACAACGGCTTCTTTTACCAAACCATTTTTTTCAAAAACTTTAGACCAACCCTGCCGACCAGTAATAGAAAGCTTCTTACACCCTGTTTCTCTAGCGAAATTTTCTATAGACACTCTCATGTCAATCAATCTTTCTAACTTTCCACCACCAAGAAAAACATTTAACACTCTCATCTTGGGGTACTCTACAAACTCAGTAACCAAACATCCATCAGGTGCGGGCCATAAAATATATCTACCATCTAAAATACCTCGTCTAATGTCAGAAAAATTATGCGTATCTAATAACTTTAAAGCATTCTTAATCCATCTTTTACATCGAGATATATCATCCTTTAATTCTGCTCTCATTAAGCAACTGCCTTAACATTTTCAATAAATCTATCAAAAGCATCTGCCCCGGCATCAACATTACCACCACCAACAGCCCGTACTACTGGTTCTGGTATTATGTATTCATTTTCTGCAAGGAGGTAAGATTGCTTACCCTCTAAAGAAGCTGGTATAGTATCAACAGATCCACCTTTTTTTAATGCTACAGGAGTTCCATCTTCATTTTCTTTAGTGAGTGTTCCTTCCATATCATCGCCTTCTTGTGCGATAGATATAACTTCACATATAACTTCATGCAATCTGTCCATACCATACATTTCCACAAACCTTGTTAAGGCTTCTTTTGGTGCTGCGCTTTCACACATAATAGCTTGAACACCTTCATTGAAGACATTAGCACTATCTTCTAAAGCTACTTCTGATCTCATAGAGTCATCATCCATAACAGATTCACTTGGAACCATGTCTGTAGGAATAGAACCAATTCCTTCTTCAATAACACCACCTTCTTGCATTCTTCTAGCTTTTTTCTTTTCTTTAAGAAGAAGCAATTCCTCGTCACTCAAACCTGAGAACCTTCCTAAGTCACTAACACCAAAGAAATTTCCCATTATACCTGGAAGCTTACCACCCCTATCATAAACTTCTTGAGGATCAAATTGCTTCATCATACCATCAAAAGATTTTGGTGCATTACCTGCTGTTACTGGATCTATCCTTGATGATAGACTAGGAGATGAACCCCTCAGAGATGGCATTAGCAAACCACCTAAGTCCATACGGACAGGTCCACCATATTGAGCGTATTTTGTTTCTCTATCTGCTGTTGATCCTTCAGGAAAGAAGTTCCTTGCACTTTCCCCAATTTTTTCTCTTGCTGGATCTTCAAAGAATCTAAACTCACCTCTATTATTTTGAGCAAAATCGCTAGGCATACTTCTTAATCTGCGTGTAGGAGGTGCAGCTTCTGGTATATCATATATCTCACGATTATCATTAAATTCAGGATACTCAGGGAAAACAGCTGCTGTGCCAAGAGATCCTGCTAGTGATTGAAGACCTGGAGCTACCGCACTTCCTATTCCTGCACCCGTTTCACCAAGGGTTGCACTAAAAGGATTTGTAACAAGTTTAGAAAGAATAGGATTTGTTTCATTAAAACCTGTTGTAAATGCCTTTTTTGCTGCATCACTTACAAAGGTATCACCAACTGTTTCCCCGAAAGTAGTACCAATCTCCCCTGTTAATTCTGTAAGAGGTGTAAACCCTGTTGTTCCTGCTTCTGCCGCTTTGTCTGCAAAAGTACCCATAGCTCCTTTAGCTAAACTTCCAATACCATAAGACATAGCACCAGATAATAATGCTTGTTTTAAACTTCCTGTTTCAGCAAACTTACCAAGACCTGTTCCTATAGCTCCTGCACCTAATGCACCCAATCCACCTAACATCCCTGCTCCACCTAATGCACTTCCTGCTAATCCACCTAATAAAGGTAACAGAAAAGCAAACGCTTCGGGTTGCCCGGTATCTGGATTGATAGTCATCTTATCGCCACTCATAGCGTTCATGATCCCTACTTCAGCAGGGTTCATATGAACAAGCATCGAGTCTCCGTATCGACCCTTACTAGCTAATTGGTTGGCTTGTGGTGCTAATTCGTACATATTAATTATCCAATTGTCTTTGTTAAGTTAACTAACATTATCCTTAGAATATCATTAGAGTTGAAAATTGTCACTATCTTCTACCATCAGGTCTAATATGAACACGAGGTGTGCCTAATCTCCACTGCACTTCCGTGTCTTCACTGGCTACTTTTAGGGCAAAAGACCTACCTCTTAGACGCATATAGATCTCTTCTGTGTACTGTTCTACTAATGTTGAAGTCTCTGCTTGTGACTGCGTTACCCCATTAGATTCTGTTTGAAGGTACTCTCCACCAGGATAGTTCCTTGTTTTTAAAGTAAAAGTTGCACTTGGAGATGCAGATGATGAGCCATCAAATGTTAAATCTGGTATAACATGTGATACTGAAACAAACCTCTCACCCTCTCCTATACTTAACTGAGAGGATTCTATATAAGATGATATACCTGAAGCAGGAATTGTGCTTCCATCATCGAGTAAAAACTCGTGATAATACAAGTAGTTATCTGTCCCTGCTGCTCTAGGATAATCATCTAAACCACGATCAACCCATGCTGTCCTTGTAAGAGTGCCGTAATACCATATCTGGTCTTGGTAGTTATACGTGACATAGCGATCTATCTCATCACTAGATGAAGAACAATAGAACCACATAATCTCATTAAAAGAACTGTTTGATGCCGCAAAGAATTTTTCTGTTTGAGAATTATTAAAGTCATTAAAGACATAACTCTTTACAGAACAAGGGATCTTCTGGACACCTCCTCCAGAGAACACATAGAAATCTCTCTTACCCATCCAATATACAGTATCATCAACAGCCTTTGCCGTCATCGGTCCAATGATTGTTATATTGTTTGATAACTGCGTAATACCAAAAGTAAATGGTGGTCCCAAGTATCGCATAACATGTAAGCTTACATCCGTAAAAACAAGCACACCTTGCTTTGTTTCTATAGCCGTAACAATCTCAGAACCTGTTCCAAGCTTAATGGAACCTGCTGTATTGCTTGCTTCTGTAGTCCACGTTGTTAAACTCTCTTGCCCACTAAACCTAATAAGCAAAGGATCTTGTGTTCCTATCGCATCTTCTGGGTCGCAGCCAAAGACAATAATGTGTCTGTCAACATCGCTTACTAATACCTGATTCGCTAAAGTTGGAGTTGTAGAATCTGCTCCTGCCAAAGTTGCTAATTCAACAGCCCTGCCAAAAGGAGATCCAGAATTACCTGATCTGTCCCAATAGTAAATACCAGCGTTACGTGGGTTTATCAACATATCTTCGCCAAAATTATCGTGACTCCAAAGACGCAAAGACGCTCCAGAAGCAATAATACTTGAAC
>TARA_R110001583_G_scaffold149166_1_pt1 | contig 12899 bp, 7 predicted proteins | sample TARA_R110001583 | Tara Oceans TARA_R110001583 (sample SAMEA4398432) | marine metagenome | biome: Polar Biome; feature: [MES] marine water layer (ENVO:01000295) within the mesopelagic zone...; material: water (ENVO:00002006), including particulate matter (ENVO:01000060) such as...... | reverse complement strand
GACAGATTTTACAAATAGAGCACTAGATACATCATTCGCGGCAGCTTACTTCCCTGATGTTATACAGCGTGACCCGGGTGTAGGAACAAATATTCAGGTGCCGCCATCTGTTGCTGTACTAGGCGCATTTGCATTAAATGATGCAATCGGCCACCCCTGGTTTGCTCCTGCTGGATTTAGCAGAGGTGCATTAAGAGATGCTCAACGAGCATCTGTAGAGCTTAAGAGAGCAAACCTTGACGATCTTTATGACGTTGATGTTAATCCAATTACAGACTTCCCAGGTACTGGGCTTGTTGTCTTTGGGCAAAAGACACTCTTAACAGCAGCCTCAGCACTTGACAGAGTTAACGTTAGACGTCTTCTTATAGAGATTAGACGAAATGTTAGAGCTGTTGCAAATACCTTACTGTTTGAGCCTAACAGACAGTCTACATTAGATAAATTCAACTCTTTAGTTAACCCAATTTTACAAGGTATTCAGGAGCAGAACGGCCTTGAAAGATTTAAGGTTATCATAGATACCACCACAACTACACAAGCAGACGTTGAGAATAATACGATTAGAGGAAAGATTTTCGTTCAGCCGACTCGTACGGTTGAATTTATTGCACTCGACTTCGTTGTAACTAATGCAGGTGCCGCTTAAACTTTAGGAATACAATAACACTTTGACATACTTAGTATAGAAGAAAGAATCTAGGAGACTTACATCATGGCAGAGACACTATCAGTTCAGGACATGCTACCTAATAAATTTGAACCAAAAAGAGTTTTTAGGTGGATATTTGCAATTGAAGGTATTGACGCATTTCTTATGAAAACTGCAGCAAGACCCTCAATGTCAATCGCAGAACAAGAAATTCCGTTTATTAACGCAAAAAGATACGTTGCAGGAAGGTTGACATTCAACACTATGGACGTAACACTTTATGATCCTATCGCTCCATCTGCTGCACAGCAAGTTATGGAATGGATCCGAACACATCAAGAGACAGTATCAGCACGGACTGGTTACGCTGATTTCTATAAGCGCGATTGTCAAATTAAGCTGCTTGATCCTGTTGGAACAGTTGTAGAGTTATGGGATGTTAAAGGTGCACAGATTACATCTGTTGATTACCAGTCACTCACGTATGAAGATGAATCTTCTCCGATGACTGTTGGTATGACGCTTCGATACGATAATTGTGTCTTACAATTCTAAGCTTTTTTGACTTATTATTTAAAGCCTCTCATTTGAGAGGCTTTTTTATTTTACATGTATTTTATTGACAGCTATAATTTTTAATAGAAACTGGAGAAAATGTGTCTAATAAGAGAAAGAATGAAATCTTTGGGGCCCAAGCCTTAGGTCACACTGGCATGCCAAAGAGCGATGTTATGAAAGATGATTTTGGGTGGGAAGTACCAGTTGAGTCTGTTCCTTTACCATCTGAAGGCAAGGTTTATGATGCTAATTCTCCTTTGTCAAATAAAACGATGCTTGACATTAAGGCTATGACTGCTAAAGAAGAAGACATATTAACTTCTCGCGCGTTAATCAAAAAGGGGACTGTTATTTCATCACTCCTCCAGTCTTGTATTCTAGACCCGGGAATAAGTGTAAGTGACATGCTTACAGGCGATAGAAATGCTTTGATGGTTGCAGTGAGAATTACAGGTTACGGTGCAGATTATCGAGCTGATGTGACTTGTCCAACATGTGATGCAAAAAGCCAACAAAATTTTAATTTAGGTGAATTGCCAATTAGGCGACTTAACATTGAACCAGTCAGCCAAGGAGAAAACAAGTTCTCGTTTATGCTTCCAGTAACAAAAAAAGAAGTACACTTTAAATTTTTGACTGGGCGTGACGAAGAAGAGATGAGTATTATAGCTGAGAGAAAAAAAGCTGTTTTACCTGAAATGCGGGGAGACAGCCTTGTGACTTCACGTTTAGCACGCTCAGTTGAGTCTATTGACGGAATAACTGACAAAAATAAAATTAATATCTTTGTTGATAGGATGCCTGCTCAAGACTCTAGAAAACTTAGAGCATATATGGATGCGAATGAACCGGGTATAGAAATGAAGTCTTGGATGGGTTGCCCTAGTTGTGGCGAGTCATCGGAGGTCGAGCTCCCTATGGGAGCAAACTTTTTTTGGCCTAGGGACTAGTGCGAGAGCGACGTTTCTAGAACACGCATTCATTTTACAGTACTATCTTGGCTTAAACTATTCTGATTGCAGGATTATGCCAATTAGATATCGCAATTGGTTTATTGACAGACTTGCAAAAGAGTTAGAGAATAGGCGTGCAGTAATGCAAGACGCTCCTGAAGATATGTCACATAGTCATTCTCGGCCAAAGGGTATAAAGCATTTCTAAGGTAAACTCTGCATACGTATATTTATAGTGTGAGGAACGGTTTATAATGGCAGACCAAAAAGGCCCACAGGCTAAAATCTACGAAAAGATTAATCGGCAGTTAGGCGTTACACAAAAACTGTTGAGAGATCAAGCAGTCTTACATGAAACTATTAATGCTGTCTTGCGTGATGGTATTGAGTCAGCATCTGACGCTGGAGAGCGTGTTGACGTAATGCTTAAAAAGCAAGGTGTGTCGCTAAACAGTTCTTTTAGTCAGACTGCAAGAGACCATAGTAGAATGGCAGCTGCCATCGAAAAACAAGGTGCCGAGATGGCCGATAAAGCTGAGGGTGATAGTGAATCGCTCATAGCTAAAGGCAAAGCAGCACTAGCGTATATAAAAAACGGTCTAGCAGCAGGAAAAGACTGGACTGATGAAGGAATGATCAAGGCACAAAACCTACTAAAGGCACAGGGTGGCGAACTCATCGGTGCTTATCAGGAAATTCAAAAAGAAGTAGGTGGTAATGTATTGGGTGGTATCGAAGGCCATTCAAATGACATGACCTCTTTTTTAATAAGTAACATGAACAGATTGCGTGAGGTCTACGCATCTGAGACTGATGCATCTGGCTTAGCTTACAAAGCGCGGTTCAGTGACTTTAGTAAGTTTGTCGGAAATATCGATTCAATGGCAAAACGAGGCTTAGTTGCTTACCAGATTTTACAGGTAGGTGCTGAGGCAGCACTAGACGCAAATAGAGATATCGGCCAAGGTTTAGGACTCACGTCTGACGAGATAGCAGAACTCCAGGAAAGATCTTTATCGCGTACTGGAAAAGTCAATAGTATAATGTTGCAAGAGATGGCAACTTACGCAAAAATTCTCGAGAAAGAGACGGGTATAGCTTCTAAGGACATGGGTCAAGCAATGTCTGAGCTTATAAGAGACTCAGACAGTTTTGCAAACCTGACAGTTAAGAACGCTGCTCGTGCTGCAGGAGCGATAGGCAAGATCGGAATGTCTGTAGAACAACTTTCTAATTCTATGTCTGGGTTTGACGGATTTGAAAAATCAGTCGAGTCTGCTTCAACATTACAGTCTGTCTTCGGTGGCGTCCTTGATCCTATAGACATGATGTTTAAAGCGAAGAACGATCCCGGTGGCGCTTTGATGGGACTTCAACAGTGGTTCAAGACAACAGGTCTTGACATAAAAACACTGGGTGCTTACGGCAAAGACCTCATTAAGGATGTTATACCGGGTTTAGATATACCCACAATGGAGCGATTGTTTGCAGACGGCGCCGGCCCTGAGGAGATTGCTGCGTTAGCTAAGTCGTTAGAAGGTGTTGAAACACTAGGCCCAGAAGATGCTGTCAAAAAACTTTCTGGTGATTTCGAGCTTGTTAAGACTGGTGCAATGGATTCATCTGATGCTATCGAGACATTCTTAGAGGGCGCACTTATAAAACTTGCTCCAGAAGCAACTAAAGTCTCGTTAGCATTTGACAGATTTAATCAAACATTGCCTGTAAAAGCGCTTGAAACATCAGGAACTGCGCTTAAGACGTTTTTAAAGATAACAGATAAAGACCTTGCCAAAATGACTAAAGATCTTGGAGGTCTTGGCGACGGATTTGTTACATTATTTGATAAGGTAGGTAAACTGGATTTTAAGAATTCAATGGATCCTCTTCTTAAAGCTATTGAGAAACTAGCTAAGTCAGCAGTCAAAGGTATTATTGGATACTTTAAAGAAGCCTCAGGTCCGATGAAGAAAATATTCACTGAATGGGGTACATGGCTAGGTGAAGCATTTAAAGCTGCATCAACACCAAACTCACCGCTACCTCCGATTCAAGCAGCAATACTAAAATATATGAACAAGACAGCAAAGGGTTCTGTCGAAGGATTCAATAAGGCATTTGAACCTAAGAACTTCACGTCGCTAAAAGACTTTCAAGGCGCTATGAAAGAGGCAGTTGCTGGAAAGGAAACAAAGGGTGCACTCAAGAAATTTGTTAGTATGACAGATGACGAGCTCAAAAACCTTGAGGCGAAAGTCAAAGAAGGTAAATTTGATATCGGTAGTTTCGGAATGCCATTCAAACGATTTGATATATCTACTGACGAAGGGTTTCAAGGGTTAAGCGAAAAAGCAAATAAGCAACTTCAAGATAGTATGTTTAAGCTCACAGCACAAGTCAACGAGGGACCATTAAGCAGTGTTAATGCTGTCTACGACAAGATGACAGAGATGGGCTCACCTCTCGCGAGTATGATTGGTTCGCTTAAAGAAGCAAAGGTACCATTCGATAAGCTCACAGACAGTACAAAGACTATGCTTAAAGACTTGGGTAATATCAAAGATGATGATCTACTTAGGTTTGCTTATGACGGAGGTGACGAAATGTCCAAATTCAAGAAGGACTTCGGTCACATTGAAGATAAGCTCAACCTTCTTAAGGAAGGCGGGAGAGGATTAGGAAATCTTTCAGTTAGGCAGCAACGTGACATGGTTAAGTCTCTCAAGAAGATGGGAATAGATTCAAAAGAAATCACTGCTGCTATGTCTGATCAGACTGGTGCAAGCGTCAAAAAGATTATCGATGATCAAAAAGAACGTCTTGTAGCAGTTGCTAAACTAAATGAAGAAAAGGCAAAAGAATCAAGCTCAAGTCGATCTGATCGAAAATCCAACAAGGGTTCTCGCGATACTAACTCAAGTGGTCTTGATTCTAGTCTAAATAGATCAATGGCTAAACTTACAAAAGCTATAAATGCGCAGAATACAAGTCAAGGAGTTCAAATGACTGCAGTTCTCAAACTAGGAAATGATCAGATTAGACTACTTGTCGACAAGGTCACACAAACAACTGCAACAGATGGATCGAAGATCAATGCCACCCAAGCACCCGAGAGTAAGCAATAAAACATGCAAGACTTACTTTTAACATTAGAAAAAAATAAATTCTATCAAGAACTAGTAGCGTCCTTGGCAGAAGAAGATAAAGCGCAGTTTATGACTGATGTTTCTCAAATGGCAAAAATGTTAAATGAACTGTGCAATGATTTTGATGACCTTATGAATAAAGAGGAAGGCACAAATAAGTTTATGGAAGCTCTAGGTAGTGCCATTAATAGAAGGGCATTTCATGACAATAACGGTGTAACGGAGGTTCCATGGCCAGAGAAAAATTAGGTCAATTCTTAAGAACTTTAGGAGGTGAAAGTGCCACAGATTCGATTTCTTATGCTGTAGATCCACGGGGAAATAGTAAAATTGATAGAGGCGACGATCTAGGTGTCGATCCGGGCACAAATAAGTCACTGCTACCCGGTGAAAATATGATAGGTCATGCAACTAACAGCGTGCTTGATCAAAATGTTTCAGAAGAAGCACTTTTAACAAATTGGGTATCTTGGCTCCAGACAAATGCAGACATGTTATTTAGAGTAGGCCCAGAAGGACAATTTGCTGTACCAAGTAATCGCGGTGAATACTTGGCAATGGCGGAGCTTCAAGGTGTTGACACATCAAGTGGTACACCTGCAACTTTTGTCACAAGGGCGAACCCTAGTGAAAAACTTGGTGCAACACTATCTCAATATTCTAATAGTGGAAAGTTTGATTTACATAATCCTGCTATTGGGACTGAAGTAGGCGGTGCGCTAAGAACATTAATAGATAAGCATGGCATAGGCGATCAACCAAGTGATAAAACAGGACACTACTTGCTCGCTTCTATAGAAGGCTCAGAAAAAGATAAATCAGGTAACACTATTATAAATACTGATGACAGTCTACTGGGTGATAGGGGCGCACCACAAGCTGCTACAAAAATAGCACAATCAGAAAATCGATTTAGATCAGGTCCGGGTTCTGACTTTACCAATGCTTACGCTAACAAGGGTGAAAATATCACACCTCAAGCTTGGGACGAAAAAGAGCTTAGTACAAACCAACGAGACTTTGGTGCATACGACTTAAATGCTGAAGCAGTAATTTTTGAGCAACTAAAAAAAGTGGGCCTGTCATTAATGATTCAAGCCGCCGGATACGACTATCCTCAAGACCCAGGAAAAGATGGTGAAGTTTTTAGAAATAGTCTAGATCCAGATAGACTAGGTAGTTTTCCTGAATCTTCTGCAGATGATTCTGTGGGCGGCGTAAGAGTGACACCTGGTAGCTTAAAACCGCGAAGTACACCAACAGCACCTAACGTTCCCCAGGGTAGCGGTGAAACAATTGCACAAGGCGCAGTTGAGCCTAAAGATCAATCATACGGCGCGTTTTCTACGCCCAATACACCGTTTTCAGGTCCTAGCGCTGATCTAATGCCTGCACAAGCAGCTGCTGCTTTGTTACTAATGGGTGTTGCTATGAGTAAAATTGACGAGACAATTTCTAAGGTGGCAAAAGGTCGCAAGTCAAATCTAGGGCGCGGCCCGTATATGAAAGGTGAGAGTTCCCAAAACACTTATGCAGATCCTAAATTAAGATTACTAAGAAATCTTTTGCTTGTACCTACACAAAGGTCATATGGTGAGTGCGTAAGTTTTGGCACAGAAATTATTTTTGGTGGCAAGAATCTTGATTTTGCAACAATGAGAGACACCGATAATTTATCAAACTCAGCCGGCTATTACATGTCAGTTGCAAGAAGTGTTCTTCGTTCAGCTGGATCAATTCAGGAACTTTTTGGAGGATTAAGCAACATCGATCTTAATGTCTCAAATATTAATACTATGCTAGATACTTTTGGAAGGTCAAGAGTATTAGGGATGCTTAACACGATTGCACTGATTGGAAATATCGGTTATATGCGTTCAGCTGGTTCAGCGAATGTAGACGCGAGTGTTAACGGAAAAGGTCCGTATGATGTTGATAAACTGGCAGATTCTCCTGCTTCTAGAATTATGAAAAATCGTTCCGGCGGCGGATTTACAAATATGGCTTTGTCATGGCGAAATAATTCATTACCTGCGCTGTATATGATACCAAAAAATGTAATGCGTGCAAGTATTAGAATGGGAACAGGTGGCACAGGTACAAATCCTCTTAAGGGAATGCTTGTATCAAGCTTGGCAAATAAAACATATATCGATATGAACCTAGAGGGATCAGCAGCAAGAATTCCTAACGATATTGTCGAAAGAATGGAAAATGCGCTTGACGCAGAGTATGTACCGTTTTACTTTCATGATTTGCGTACAAATGAAATTGTATCTTTTCATGCATTTTTAAGCAGTCTTACAGACGAGTATACAGTAAATCGCACAGAGACAGAAGGTTACGGTAGAATTGATCCTGTGCAGACGTACAAGAGTACAACTAGATCTATCGGTTTTAGTTTTCATATTGTTGCCACATCTCAAGAAGACTTTGATGAGATGTGGTTTAAGATAAACAAATTAACAACTTTGGCCTATCCACAGTGGACAAAAGGTGTGACACTTCAAGACTCTGAGTCAGGTGCAAAATTTGTTCAACCCTTTAGTCAAATCATGGGTTCAACGCCAATTACGAGATTACGTATTGGGGATGTAATTAAGAGTAACTATTCTAAATTTCACTTATCAAGAGTGTTTGGAATGGGCGAGAAAGACACATCTGTGGGTCCCCTCGTCGGCGGGAAATCATCTGTCGAAGGTCAACAAGCATATGAAGATGTAGTTTTAAGCAAGGTTTTTGCAATTGCCTTTGGTTCACCACTCGCGCATATGACATCAGGTTTTGCAGGAGAAAGAGCAGTTAGATCTGTTGCTTCTCAGTTCTTGATCAATGGATTTGCTAATCCACTTACACTCCTCTTTACTAGAGTGCTTAGAGATCCTGACAGTGTTCAGAACACAGCTCCGATGGGTATCAATCTTGCGAGTGTAGGTCAAGCTGCACTAGGATTACTAGAAAAAGGTATGGCAGATGCGTCTATGTTCGGTTACCATTTTGGTTTATTCGTATTTCTTAAAGCTACAACGCATAAGCCCTACACGTTTGGCAACGGTGAACAGTACATGTTTTCAAGACCGATCAGAGGCTTTGTTATAGGGCGAAGAAAGCAAGATGTTCACTTGCCAGTGGGTTCAGCCACCGGAAGGTTGTCAAACAAGGGCAGCAACTACACTAATTCAACCACTAGAACAATTTACACTATTGCAATTGTCGATTTTGCTGTTCCTGCAAGCTTATTCGGCAAAACAGTTGATGTTACCCATAGCGATATTATTTCAGATCCTAACGGAATCTTTAACACTTTCGTACTGCCTTTCTTGGATTGGAAGGGTGCACTTAAAAATGTGGCTCAAGGGTTAATAAATGAAGTCTCTGTTGCTGCTGGCATTCCAGTCGACCAGATTCAACCATTTGCTACAGATGAAGCAAAGTTTATGTCTGAAGATAATGCAATTGTCAAATCATTTAATGCAACTAGAGGCCGCGGCCTGGCAGGTATTGTATCAAGCATAAGATACAATTGGCTTGATGAGGACAATACAACATGGGAGATAGACTGGAACTCCAGAGCACCTAAGATTTGTAAAGTAGATATTGCCTTTCTTCCAATACACGATATACCTCCAGGTCTAGGCCATGATGGTTATAATCGCGCACCAATTTACAACGTGGGCAGGGTTATGCGCTATGTCGCAGGTGATCCTTATGATGACGACGGCGCAGCATCTAAGTTCTCATACGACAATGCTAATAGAGCTACATTTAGAAAAGTTGGTGAACAGGCTGATGAAGATAAATAATTTTATAGAGGATCAATATGGGCGCAGGTAGATACACATTTATTCCAAAGCTTTTTAATTTTAAGTCATTTGCAACGTCTGACTTATCTTCAAAGATTTATTTTGCATGTGATAATAATGTTATTGCAACGAATACACATGTTATAAAACAGGGTGAAAGACTTGACACAATTGCAGGAAAAATTTATGGTTCAGGTGCGCTGTGGTGGGTTATTGCTGCAGCTTCAGGCATCGGCTGGGGTACTCAAATTCCTCCCGGAACATTAGTAAGAATCCCTACAGATTTATCACTTATTCTGGTGCTTTCTAGACAATGACTGCAAAAGTTACAAAATCAATGGAAGAACTGCTCAAGTACTTTGCTTTCAGTGGAAGAATTGCAACTCAAGAAGGCAAGGTAATTGAACTAAGCCCAGCACCTAGTGATGTCTCTACAGCAGGTGGATCAGTATCAACAGAGACAGACGAAGATAATCCTGCTATGACTGCTAAGATTCGTGATCTGCTTCTTGATGTAACTGAAGGTGGAAGATTTATTTCTGACTTTGCTGTTGATCCTGAGCTTATTGATGCAAATAATGCGGGCGAGTTTATCAGAATCTGTTATGAAGAAATACCTGGTTTTGATCCCAATAAAACACCAATAATGATAGATAGCACAAACAACGTTGTGTCGATTTCAAGTGTAGTTGCCCCTGTTATTAAACATGCGGCTGATGGTTCCTCTATAGCCAAAAACTTCGAGGAGGGATCAGCGGAGATTACTGAGACAGGTAACGGGTATAGTCAAATAAAAGATCCAGTTATTAATATCAACACTAAAACACCTGATAGGTATACAGCCCCGTCGCTAGGCGCAGTTGTTGTTGACAAAATTAATTGTAGCTTATCTAAGCGCAATACAGACGCTGTGGCTCTCTTCTGTCAGGGTGTGCCTACAATTGAGATGTCTATGTGTGCGCCTTACATTGATATGCGTTTTATTTTAGGCGAACCTGCAGTCTCGCCTGACAATGGATCACTCAATACAATGTCTTTGATTAGATTTTTAGGTGTATATCAGGCAAGCGAAGCAAACGATAAGATAAACTTTGGCATAGTAAGTTCTATGCCTGTTGATAGTCACGTTGATGTATTTGGAGGCGACATGGAGTCACCAGAAGATGCGCATTTAAATACATCTAATGCAGGTATGGAGCTTTTTACATCACCACAAACACTTGTCAACCCAAGAATAAATTCAAGCTTTGCTGAAGAAGGAGGGTCAGCACTAGATTCAAGAAGAGCAGCAAATATGCCTGCTGTTTTAGACGTATTTCAACCTCTAATGACACTAAAAGAAATTCGAATAAATGATTTTTTCCCTAATGACAATCCACACGGTCCCGGATCATCAAGAGGTACAATCACAATAATTTTACATGACAGATCAAGAATGACTGAAATTGGTCCGCTTCTTGAGATTAGTCAATTTGCAGAAACAAAAATATGCTTGGAATTTGGCTGGTCACACCCACAAGGGAACATAATATCAGAGTCGCCTAATCATTACGCAACATTCTTAAATTCGCTAAGAAATAAACGCATTTTTAACCTTGTATCAGGAGAGTTTACTCTACAACCAGACGGCCAAGTTGAAATATCACTAGATGTTATGAACGCTGGGCATGTTGCTGCAGGAGCTGTTCCAATTGCAACAGGTCGCTATATTTCTTTAAATCTTGTAAAGAGTGTTATAAATTCTGCTGTTTCAACTGCACTTTTAAAATTACAAAATACGCCTCAAATTCAGGTACCTTTTCCTAAGTCTGTTATATCAACAGGGGGTATAAAGGGTGCAGATCAAATGGTGCCTAGACAAGTCTTACTCGATTGTTTGGGTATATTAAAAACACAATCAACAGATGTTAAGGGCGCAATTGATACTATAATTGAATTAATAAAAAAGCTGATTGGTGACGACGGTAATGCAGGTGAAGTAACAGTGGATTCTGTTGCATCTCCAGCACACGTTATGAATGAGAAGATAGCTGGACTTGATCCTAACACAGCAACGCCCGATCCTTTTTTGTGTGATATTGTTAATGTTGGTTTAGAAACTTATCCGAAGTGGCGAACATTGACACCTGATTATAAACCTGAAGATACAGTTGAACAGTCTGATACTGCACAGCCTACTGTGCCGGGCGCACCGTATGTTTCATTAGGTAAGGTTGCGATGGCAATGATAGGTGCTCCTTTAGCAGCTTCACAGAGATTTGATGAGGTACAACTTTTATTTTATCCATTTAATGCTAGAGCCGGCGCATTATGGACAACAAATGTTGCTTCGTTTCCTATCTCTTTTTTAGATATTAAAGAGTCGCTTAAAGGGCTCATCCAGGGTAAGGGCTCAGCAAGAGTAAGCTCAGTTTTTGATATGCTTACCAAGTATGTAAGTAATGAAGCTGCCCCTGCATATGGTTTTAGTGATCTATATCAGACAGATCAAGAAGCGGCAGGCGAGAGTTTTCTGGTTAGCACGAAATTAGGGACTAGACTACAAGTATTAAAATGTCCGTTTAGTAAATTTTCTTTACCGAGCCTTGTAATGACAACTGAAGTTGTCCCAGTAATGGAGCGATCTCAGGCTGACCCATCAATAAGAAACCCAAGAATTAATAAGAGTATCTGTAGAGTACACATATATGATGCTGCAGCCACTCCACATGTTGGGTCTGAATATATCATGTCCTTAATGTCTAAAGACTTTCCTGAGAATATTTTAAGGTCTGGTTTAGAAAAAACAATCATAGAGAGCACAGCGTACGCTGATTTGACAAAAAATCAAGATACGGGTACACTTAAAAATTTGACAAGCACATTGTCTAATGAACAAATTTTAAAGAAGCTAGATTCTGTTGGAATTACTGACGAAGAAGTCTATAGAGTTATTACAACTTTTGATAACATCAAAACAAATATTATGAAATATGTTCCCACAATAATTATGGGTACAGCTTTTTCACCCATTCAAAGTATATCACTCAGGGCCCAGGTAGACGGAAAAGAACAGGCAGTAAGACTAGAAATGGCACGACAACAAAAAGAAAAAAATCCGCAAGTCGCTTCGAGTGGACCATTAATAGGTGAAATGCAGATAATAAATGCAAAAGCTGACGTAGTTTCGCTAGGTAACCCATTGTTTCAAATTGGGCAACAGTTTTTTATTGATATGGGCACAGGTACGATGGCCGACTCCATTTATCAATTACTTCGATTAACACATACAATAGGCATAGATGGGTTTAAAACCAACTTAGTATTTACACAAATTAGTCAATACCAGGCAGGCTCTACTAGAAGCATCCTCAAGAGTATGCTTGTATCTCTTACTGAATCAAAAAAGGAGTAGATTGAACATAAGCAAACGACGCTATACTTTTTTAATGTGGTTGTTTACATAAATAAAAGTATTTTAGGTACTGATTTTCACTTAGGTTGGGATGGTAAAAATTTCATCAAACAAAATATTTTGTCTGATAATGACTGGGTGTTTGATAATGCTGAGTCCCTTAAATCATTAAGACCACTCTGTGATTTAAAGCTAGTTAGAGTTGACTTTCCTAGTGATGTTCACAAAAAAATATGGTCACAGATACCAGGCGTTTCTTTTGCAGAAGTTAAATGGGCATTTAGTCTTGCAGGGAAAACTTTTAAAGAGTCTGTAAGAAATACTCTGGAGCAGCTCTGGAAGTTACTTCAGTCTGTTGAAGGTACGTATTATATAAATGACTTTTATGTGATT
>TARA_R110001583_G_scaffold15711_3_pt1 | contig 12918 bp, 26 predicted proteins | sample TARA_R110001583 | Tara Oceans TARA_R110001583 (sample SAMEA4398432) | marine metagenome | biome: Polar Biome; feature: [MES] marine water layer (ENVO:01000295) within the mesopelagic zone...; material: water (ENVO:00002006), including particulate matter (ENVO:01000060) such as...... | reverse complement strand
TGTCAACCCCTAAAATCACTTTAATAAGAAATTAATTGTCTCCTGACCGGATTAACCTAGATTGCTACAACGTAATCGGCGGCTATTGACATTAAAATTCTTGATTCGCTCTGACCGAGTCATCGGTCGCTTGCGAGATTGAACCGCAGATGGTCGTGGCCTACGAAGTCGAAACTTCTGTGACTTGATTACCTTTTTTAGCATTTTCATGACTCTCTCTTTCATCTTTCTTTTAAAAGAAAATTAATAGTCTCTGGGTATATCAAATGCTCTATTTTTTGTAGTCTGATATGCAACGTATCTTCAGTATCCCACTTTTCTATGTATATCGGTTGCTGGGATATAATTTCACCCGTATCCATGCCCTCATCCACATAATGTACTGTCACCCCCGTACACTTCACACCATAGTTTAAAGCTTGTTCTACGGCCGTGATACCAGGAAATGAAGGCAATAACGAGGGATGAATATTCACACACTTCTTACTCCATCGTCTGGTGAATTCATTGCTTAGAAGACGCATAAAGCCAGCTAGTACGATTAATTTGACATCATTGTCAAGACAGAACTCCGTAACTTTACTCTCAAGGGCACTGAGGCTAGATACTGCTTCAGTAGGGATATCAGAATCCTTGGCTCTTTGTAAACCCTTTGCATTAGGGTTATTAGAAAACACCTTTTTGATATCAAACCCATAATCGATTAGGGCTTGTAGGTTGCTTCCATTACCAGAGACTAAGATAACGATACCCGACATATTTTACTCCTATTTTGGCGATCTCTCCAGGATTTGAACCTGGGACCCACAGATTAGAAATCTGTTGCTCTATCCACTGAGCTAAGAGACCTTTAACAGTTCCAACAAATTTTATTGACAGCGTAAAGAAAGGGTATCGACATGATGAAAATTATTATACAATCTAATAAAAATTTCACGGCATTCGTTTTAAAATAACATGGCCCATCTCAAATGGTAAACTTACAATATCGTAAGCAAACCCTATAGGGGTACTAGAACAACCTACAGCTATTACCATCATAATCAATACACCACAAACTAGAATTATATTATTCATCGTCTTTTTCCTGTGCTAGGATCTTTAGTTTCATTACGAGATAACACTTGAATGCCACCCTTGTTATAGGCTTGTCCTACAACATATCTAGAACTATAGCGCATTTTAGTCTCTGTGTCAATAGTTTTCTTTGGTTCAATAGCAACTATTTTATTACTAAGTGGGATTTGGTCGGAGTGGTAAGATTCGAACTTACGACCCTCTGGTCCCAAACCAGATACACTACCAGGCTGTGCTACACTCCGTTGATTAGAAACGCCCATTTTTAGTAGCCATTTATCATGTTCGATATCAGCATTGAGTTGGCGCTTAGACTTTTTAGATTTAATTTTACGAGTAGATGTAGTAGTCATCCAAGGGCCAACCAAATGCATAGTCATTTACTGTCCCCGCTGGTAATTTTCTTTTGATTTAATAGAAAGATCAAACATATTCATAAAGGCTTGAACTTCAGACTCAGCCTTAGACATGCCAGCAGGAATACATAAAACCTTTGCATCAGGATATGTATTTACGATTTCTACTTTTGCTTTCTTACAAGTACTTTCCGTGTCATATGTAACGTCAAGATTCAATGCGGATGCAATCAATAACCACTTCATGTCAATTCTCTTTCCATTGCTTTGTGCCAATAACGATTGATTATTTCTAGTCGGTCTTTTTCCGTGTAATAATCTGGGATAGGAATACCTTTCATTTTCATCCAGATGGTATCCGCTGTATCCCAGTCTACTTGACTAATTTTCATTTACGATCTCCCCTTCAAGAGCCTATGAATCAACTTGGCTTCCTTGCCTTTGATCTTAGGATCCTTCTTGATGGCCTTGTCCACCGCTTCCTTGTTATACTTTACCATTTTTATGATGCTCCCGCCCATGTGATGCGATCAAAGTTTGTGAAGATATTGCCTCGGGCGAAGTTCTTAGCAGGTGTTCCATAGCCCGCAGGCTTCAGAATATCACCAAACTTGAACTTGGGATCGTCGTGAACATTGACGATGAAGCTATGAACACCCCCATCTTTATTGAAGCACTTGACGTACTTCTTGCCCATCTTAAACGAAAGATTCTTGACGAAATTCATATACATATCAGACCGAATCTTCTCCGAAGCGCCGGAGGGCCCTTTGGCTGCCAAACGATTCTGCCAAGCTTTGTAATCAGCCGCGATATGGTCAAGATAATTGCGATAGGCGGTCTTGATTTCGTTAGTATCATAAGACATTTCATTCACCTCTTGTTTCATTCAGTATAGTTATTATAGCAAAGAACTAGGGGCTTGTCAAGACAAATTATCGATATACACGCCAATTTCATTAGAGGTGGCGTAATCGGTTCGAATCTCGTTCGGCCAAAAGAGGGAATAGCCGTCGAGATCATCAAAGTTGACCTCAATCATACCATTAACATCAATGTTGGTGACTTCACCCAGACTGAGAGGACTATACCCACCCCAGTCTCCGATCATCTTGGTACCGACTGTTACAGGTAAGGTGCAGGCAAAGTCTATACTGCCATCGGTTCCAAAGACGATACCGTGGCTGCTTTCAATGTTCGTGTTCATGTCTCTCTCTTTCATCATCTCTTCAGTATAATCATTATAGCAAACACCAAAGCGTTTGTCAAGCACTTTTTTCACTCGGCGAAGATTAAATTTCCATTTAGATCATCGAAGAGCTTATCAGCACTGATTTCTTCATTTTTGAACTTAATTCCCAAATCAGCGCCGGATTTGCATCGAACGGACAGAATACGTTTAACGCCCGTAGGCAGGACTAGCATCTCTCCGGTAGAAGACCAGATTGTCTCCATAAAATCTTTCTTAGACATCTTTCAAACTCACTATCTCTGTTTCAGTATAGTTATTATAGCAAACTACGGGGCCCTTGTCAACCCCTAATCGACATTTTTTGCGAAAAAATCGGCATTCCATCGAAAGTTTTATTGAATATCGACACTAGGGTCTTTTTCTTGCCGACTCGCTTCTGCCAGAACCCTGTAGGAATGGGCATATCCCACCCATTCTTACGGGCTTGTCCCACGCTAGAGAAAATACCAGCACTATGCATGATATGGGCCATCGTCCAATGGTCTTCTATAGGGATAGTGATATTTTCATCAAACCCCATCAATTCTAGATCACCATTGGTAATGCTAGAATGTATAAAATCTCGTTCGTTTTCCATCTCACTATCCCTCATCATTCATTATAGTTATTATAGCAAATGATGAGGTGCTTGTCAACCCCTAAGTTTTGCTGCCCTCTTCTTTTTTCTCGATCACAGGACGGTCTTCTTTATTTACTTTATTCCAACCTTCGCCAGAGATGGTAGCACATATAGCTTTTCTAGGTTTGGAGCCCACTGGGATATGCATGACTCTGATGATAGTGAATGTGCCAGTATCTTCATTGGCCCAGACTTCGATCATAGAAGCGCCATTTCTTTCAAGACCTCTATTTAGAAGTACTTCCTTAAAATCATTAGCAATTACCGAAATGGCCTCTTTATAAGGCACACATTGCATTTGTCGTTGGGCGTATACTGTACTAGGGATTAACACCGCTGTATAGAGCAGGATTAATGTGAATAAGATCGTTCTCATCGTAGTAACCTTTTATGGCATCGATCAAACCAGCAATGTTATCGTCCCTCTTGCCGTAAAAGGTCTGTGGAGGTTCTTGATCGACACCAATAAGTATTACGAACCTATCCACAGGTATGCCCGTCATTTCTTCATACATTATACAATATGCAGTGGCTTGCATAAAATAACTATTTACCCACTCCCGCTTTTTAATTTTGGCAGAAGTCTTATAATCTACTATAGCAAGTTTACCATTCCATTCACAAATAAGATCTACTCGGCCTGCTATACCCAGATGTTTTGAATATAAGGGTAATTCTTGACCATAAACTTCTCCCACAAAATCATCTAAAATCTCTTGCATACTCATAAACATTTGTTTATCTAATGGAGAACGAATTTCAGGTTTCTTGTTATTTATATAATCTTCACACATTTTATGTATTCTTGTACCTCTAGAAGATGAAGTTCTAGAAATTTTATCGGCCGTTTCTTCACCTACTCTCTTACGCCATTTATTAATATCATCTCGACTTAGACGACCTAGAATAGTAGTAATAGAAGGAAAAGCACCGTCGGGAGTTTTGTATACTCTCCCGACTTCTGTTGTGATTGCTTTTAATTCTGCTAATTCTTGTACTTGTTTATGTTGAAACATCTTTTCACCACTTTTTAGCAGGAGTAAACCAGCTAGAGTCAAACGCTGGCATAGCATATTTGTCAGCATCACCACCATCCCAATCAGATGGATGATTGCCTCCAAATAATACATCATCTGCTAAAGCACCACCGACATCTTCAGAGTATGTATTATCAATAGCAGTGATATCAATCTTAGAAAAGTCTTTCGCTATTAAGACTTTTTCTATTAGTTTTAATAAATGTTCATTTGTATACTTATTTAATTCTTCTGCTGAACGAGTTGGTTCTACAAAATCTAAACACATTTCAATCAACTTATCACGCATTACTATCTCCTCAAGTTAATCACGATTATCTGTTTTAACTAAAAAATTATCTTTAACATTCTCAGTGGTCCATTTAGCAAATGATAAAATATCTTTATCTCCTTCTAGTTTCTCTAACTCTGATAGAAATTCTTTATAATCCATCAAATCTATAACTACGGCCGACATTTTTAGACTATTCCTTGCCTTACTTTAGAGATGATATATTCCTTTACTAATTTACTTCTTACAATATCATCTTCTACAAATTCAACAGTTTTAAACTCATCTATTGTAGCAAGAATCCTCATGAATGTCAAGAGTCCTTTTCGTTCATCATCACGAATTAAATCGCTTTGTCTAAAATCACCACAAAACATAATTCTACTATTATCTCCAAGTCGAGTAATAATAGAGTCTAATTCATGGAAGTTTAGATTTTGTGCTTCATCTACAAGTACGATTGAATCATCTAATGTTATTCCTCTAATATAAGAAGTAGTAACGAACTTGATAATATTTTTACCTTTAAGTATATCATAAGCATCACCTCTGCCAAAGATATCATTACAGATATTCATATAGGGTGCCTCGTATACTTTTGATTTTTCCTTTTCTGTTCCTGGTAGAAATCCCATGTCTCTAGTGGGTACAACTGATCTTACTAGGGTTAAATTTGTATGATCGGTGTATCCATTAATAATGTCTGATAGAGCTAGATAAAGTGATATGTATGTCTTGCCTGTGCCTGCTAAACCGTGTAGAAGTAAATTGTAGTCCTTATTATACAGATTAAAAGCTTTTTCTTGATTAATTGTTTTTGGAACAATATTCTTTAGTTTTAATGAATTATTATTATTTTTACGAAATTGTTTTTTCTGTTTTCTAGTTAACTTCCCTGGAAAGTGAGAAACATTATCGAATTCTTCTACGGTTAGTAAGGACATTATTCATACCTTTTTCTAGATTAAAAATAATTAGGCGTCCCCCTTCGCAATTCTTTTACTGCGCCATTTATCTACGGCCTTTCTTGTCTTTACCTCCTTACTAGTTTGTTTAGAACCCATAGATGCAGCTAAAGCACTGTTCGGGTGGGCAGCAGAGACTTTGTGCATAACTTCACCCCATCCATCATCATTCTTAATACCACCAACACCACCAACAATATTCATGGTTTTGATGACTTGTTTAGTATATGAATTGTTGGAGAGATATTCTTCCTTGTCTGCTATAGACATGAATTCGTCCCATTCGATTCCTGATTCTTCATTAAAAAATGTATAATTGGGCATTTGTTCTCCTATGCTTTTATTTATGATAGATAGTGTCTTGGATTTCATCAAAAGGACGTTTCATCAGATCTTTGAAATTTTCTTTCCATAAATCTGAATACTCAGTATCTTGATATAATCTAAACAGAGGAGACCCTAATGTATGATGAATATTGTATGGCACTTCATCTTCTTTTAAACCATAATAGTCTTCTCTGTCCATACCCTCACCAACTAAATAATTCCATTTTCTATCAAGTGAACCTATATCATCTTCTTCAAATTCAAGAAATCTATGTAGATATGCTGGTTCATTAACATCGGCCCAATCTAATGTAAGCTTAGATGTTTTTTCATTATCACAATTCCATAATGATACACTACTCCAGTTCTTCTTAGGATAAGAGTCCTGATTAGTGCCTCCCATCTTAGAAAGATGTGAAGAAGTGTAGTCATGTTTACATACTGATACCGACTTAGTTAAATCAACTTCTTCTATAAGAGAATCAACTGACCGTGTAAACATCATATCACAATCTAGAAATAATGCTAACCGAGGATAAGAAGTTTGTCTTCGAAGTTCATGATATAAATTTACTAATGGTGCAGATAAAAACCTGGTCATAGTAAATTCAGTAGAACCTCGAACATCTAATTTTCTTTTCGTATATCCATAAGCATATAAATGATTATAGATAAGTGGTATAATTTTATATTTGATTTTAGTATCAAAGCTACGAATAGTATGAGCTAATATTTTAGCACATATATCCTCTTTAGGATCATATCCAATAAAGATAGTTAAATGATTAAGACCAGAATTCTCTAATGAATCAAAAAGGTGTTTCATATATTAACGCCTTTTCAAATTGTTCATAAGACATTCCATGCATATTAGGAGACTTGCAATCATAGAAGTCATATTGTTTATCAAAAACAAATACGAAATCCGTGAATAGATTATGTGTCATAAACCAATCTAGATACCTAATTCTATTTGGATTGTCTGCCGCATTAGTTCTAGTCTCAGCGGCCCCGTCAAACATATTACTGATTGATTGAGCAGTATCATTTTTAATTAGACTATCGAACCCTAGAATATACAAAATAGAATTGCCATTAAACATAGCACATTTCATAGCGTACATCCCAGTATTAGACCTTGGTCTAGGACCAGTATGGCCATGATACAAAGATGATTCTATATGGTCTTCTATTTCGTCTGGGAATAAAATTCTGCTGTTAGAAAAAAGTTTAGAATCTTCTAACATCTTCTTTCGATATTCTTCAATTGTTACATTATATAAATTTACTCGATTGAGATCTTCAAATCCTTCATATGCAACACCACAAGAATAAACTTCATTCTTTACGGGTATTCTATTAAGATCAAAATTGGCTCTAGAAGTACCATTACCTATAATAATGGCTCTATTTCTTTTAATATGTGGTATTTTTTGAAACATCATCATCATTCTCATATTGTAAATTTTCTTCAATATCGCGCTGTTGGCGACTCTCACGGATCTTCTTAAATTTATTTACCCTTCGAGGATTATCGTTATCATTATAATCATCATCCCACTGTGATCGACGGGCCCTAAACGTTTTAGACATTACCAATCCTTCGCTTCTTTAAAAGTTTTCTTAATTAGATTCTTAGTGATACCCTTGTAGGGGCTTTTCTTTTCTTTAATAGCTAATAGTAATTTAGCATCATCCGGGTCGGCTGATTCAAGAAATTCAATAAACAAAGATTCTCGTCTTGCTGGTTTAATACCCTTCTCTTGACCCTTGATAAAATATCGAAGCTTACGGAATTCACTATATAAGTAATTCTGCATATCCGATTCTTTAGGCAACGGCTTATATGGCGGGTTACCTTCTGGCAAATCAAATGTAATGCTTTCATTGAATAACATATTGAAAACTGTAATCAATGGTTCACAAGTCTTACTACTACTTTGAAGGAAAGCTATTTTATCTTTCTCAGACTTCATTTTGCTGGCCTTCATGATAACTTCAGCTACGCCGTCTTTCATCTAAAACTCCTGTATATCAGTCATTAAATTTTTCAGTCTACTCTTAATAAAGTATCCTAGTATCATAGAACGATCGTTCCTTTGATAATTACCATATATATCTATAACTTGTTTTCGGATGTCTTCTGGGATACGGGCTAAATCAATTAAGTGAATATTCCTTAAATAGTTTCTTTTAACCTCACCATCAAACGGTGTTACTCCTCTTACCATATCTTCTATCATAGCACTAACGCGCTTCTTTGTCAAGGGTTTTTGGCGAGTCCCAGCAACAAAAGTATCATCATTTGATAAGATATTAGGTACCCCGTCGCCAGCATCACCACGAATAACGTGTTCGAAAAGATAGGATAATGGGTCACCCACTTTAATAAACTTCTTAGTAATTGGCGAGTATTGTGAGACATTCTTATATCTCTGTAGTTGCGAGAAATCTTTATCACCAGATACAATCATAATCTTTTCATTACTATAACGTTCTACCATTACAGCAATAATATCATCAGCCTCAGCCGTTTCTACTTGTAAAACAGCATAGGGCAGATTATCTTTAATCTCAGCCTTGATAGTATGTAACGTATTAAAGATAGCGGCCCAATCAAGACTAGATTCTTCTCGCGTCTTCTTTCTACTAGCTTTATAATACGGAAAGATTTTCTTACGCCAATAGTTCTTATCATCACAACAAATGACAAGTTCACCATACTTAGAAAATCTAGATTTAAAACCACGAATGGAGTTTAGTACTTGGTGACGTATAAGATCTACACTGAAATCTTTATTGCCACTCGCAAGAATATTTGATAAACATACTTGCGAAAAATCTAATAAAATCATTATTATTCCTTAGTTATCGTCATCGTCCTCAAAAAATTCCTCGTCTTCATCGTCATCATTATCCACTGAAAATTTGATATCTCCATTGTCCATTAGTTTCTGTAGCTTATCTCGATTATCAGTAACAACTTGATGCATTGGATGTTCTACACCCACTGAATTATATAGTATACTTCTAGTAAGCTCTCCAATCATAATGAAGTCTTTAAAGAACAATTCTTCATCCACTGGAAACCCTTGATGATAAAACTTAGTAGCAATATTAGAAAACATTTGATTTACTACTTCATCTACGAACACCATTCGATTTACAGCGATGGCTTTCATTACCTCTTCTTCGGTTTGAGGGAGACGTACCTTATCATCTTCATCAGGTACAAAGGTTTTCGGGAATTGTATAACATTACTTGTTGTCATGTGACCGCTTTCAATAGTAGTGTTTGAGCATTTATTCGCCCGGTAGGTACTGCTGATCGTGTCTTAATATTCTCCATGAAAGTCCTTATCTTTACTTTGCCCATCTTGATTAGATCGGATAGTTGTTCTTCTGGCTTTCGTAAACGCTTAGACATACTAGACTCAGAGAAGTTATATAGTGTGGAGCCTTTAACTTTTAGACCACCTTCTAAAGCATCGTAACGTGTCAATATTCTATATTTAACATTATATACCCATAATTGCTTTGCGTCAAGTAATAATGTTGGATCTAATGAAACTATTTTTAGTTCATTACTTTCTTTTAGAAACTTAACACCTTTTACTAACTGACTCGCTGATTTTACTTTGGGTTTACGAGTACGTCTTACAATCTTTTTATTATTTATATGTTTTTTAAGTTCCGATATCATCCTTTCAAAGAAGCCAATTCTCTTATTAAGACCAGCACGACCTAGATAACCCCAGGCCTCTTTCAAATCAGAAGACTTGCCTAGCTTAGATTCGAGCAATTCCTCATACTCACCAGTATAATATGATACAATACGATCTATCTGAGCCTTGTTCATATTCTTCAAACGAGCAAACTGATAGAAATCAAAATCATGATTCTGATCGTCTACCACCTCTTCTAATTCACCAATCCATTCACCGACAGGATCGTTAGAAGGTTTTACAACTTCTTTGCGAGGCTTCTTTACAGTAGAAGGGTTACTGGCAATCTCTTTCATACATTTGCGGAGATAATCCATACGAGTCATATCATTAGTATGAATAATACAAGCCCAGTGAGGAAAACAGAATTTCCAATCGGGCTGCCCATTGAGAATTTTAGTAGCCTCTGATTTAGCATAATTTGCCTTGACCCAAGACTTCACCAATTCGATGATTTGTTTGTTCTGTACTTGTTCTTGAAAATAAACATCAGCATGGCGACCAGGCACCTTAGGAGCCCCTGTGATACCATCTAATCGCCGGGCCCGTATTTTCTTACGAGTTTTAGCTAAAGCCATGTGTAGTCCTCTCTGTTTTCTCACTGTAATCATTGTAGCAAAAAATGCGATCATTGTCAAGCACTATTTTCATTATAAATAAAATAATATTACATTCTTATCGGGAGATATCTAATGGCTAAAGCTAAATCGAAGAAATCCGTCGGAAATGATGCGGCGGGGGCTTCAGCCACGGCTTCGGCCGAAGCTTCTACAGAAGTCACCGATTCTAGTGTCAATGCAAGTGCTGAAGCTGGAGTAGAAGCCGAAGCCCATGCTGAAACTACCGTGGGTGGCGTTACCGCCGGTGCCGATGCTTCCGCTGAAGCTACTGCTAAAGCAGAAGCAGGAGCAGAAGTAACAGATACCGATGTTTCGGCTGAAGCTGGTGTAGGTGTAGAAGCACGGGCAGACGCTGGTGTTAGTGCTAGTGGAGAAGTAGGCGATGCTACCGTGACTAGCGAAAGTGGTGTATATGCTGAAGCCCATGCCGGTGCAGATGCTGGTGCTCAAGTAGGACTACATGGTGCTGAAGGTCATGCTGGTGCTGAAGTAGGTACTAGTGTGGGAGCCCAGACTACTACTACTGTAGAAGATGATGCTGGCAATTCAGCTAGTGCTGGTGCTGGTGTTAGTGTAGGTCTACAAGCTGGTGCTAGTGTAGGTGGTGGAGCTACTTATGAAGATCATAAAGTTACTTTAGGAGTAGATGGTGAAGTTAAATTATTAGCTGGTGTAGAACTTGATGCTGAAGTTACTATTAATACTAAACCGGCAGAAGATGCAGCCATAGAAGCTGCCAAAGTAGCCCAAGAACAAGCAGCGATTGCCGCAGCGGCCGCTCAGAAGGCTGCTGAAGAAGCGGCTAAAGAAGCCGCCAGAGTAGCACAAGAACAAGCAGCGGCCGCAGAAAAAGAAGCTAAAAGAATTGCCGATGCTGCCCAGAAGGCTACTGAAGATGCAGCTAAAGAAGCAGCTAGACAAGCAGCGATTGCCGCAGCGGCCGCTCAGAAGGCTGCTGAAGATGCAGCTAGAGTAGCACAAGAACAAGCCGCAGCCGCAGAAAAAGCTGCTGTAAAGGCCGCTAATGATGCTGCTAAAGCCGCATCAGATGCAGCTAAGGCGGCAGAAAAGGCCACCAAAGATGCAGCTAAAAAAGCAGAAAAGGCTCTCCGCAAATTAAAATTCTGGTAAAATTCAGGACGTTGATACTATACTGGGTGGAGGGATTTCTTCTTCAACTTTTTCTTGTTCAGAAATAGACCGAAGCAATCCTTCCCATTCTTGACTTCTTAAATCCCAACCATAGAAAGTATTGGTATATAACCTTTGAAACTGCAACTTAGTTTGCATATCTTCTTCCCAGAAACCTTCAATGGCCGCATCTAATACTTGATAGAACATATGGGCATGTTGCATTTTATTTTCATCATGAGGATACATTAAAGCAAAGTTAGAAGTAGTTTCTGGTAAAGCAGCTAGAGAAGGGCATACAATAGCACAACCTGCACTCATAGCTTCAATAGCAGCAATACAAGAGGTTTCTTGCCATGTACAAGGATAAGCAAAGATATGGGAATTTTCTAATGCTTTTCGAACTTCGTGATTAGGGACAGAACCATGATAGGTAATATTATCATGTTCTCGGCATCGATCAAAGACTTCCTTAAATTCTTCATCTCTTTGTTCCCATCCATAGATTTTAAAAGAAGAATATACATCTAGATGGATTCTATCGCCCCATTTCTTGGCCATCTGTTCGAAGACTGCAACGAGGATATCAAGACCACGATGAGGAGTGGTATGATAAATGAGGCGTATTGGACCGTCCTTTGGTTTTGTATGATTAGGGATTGGGTCAATAGCATTCTTTAGTACAATAGATTCACTATAAGGAACGCCTAGAACTTTATTATAAGTTGAAAACTGCCAGTGGGAGACAAAGATGAGTCGTTTAAATCTACTCCTGCTTTCACGGTCGCGGAGGTGTTGGGACTCAGGGTCTTCTGCCAAATCATGCAGCCAGAGAACAGGCAGCCTATTAGAATCAATATCACGAACTCTCGAAGGAATGATTTGAAATTGGTCACTAATATCCTTAGGTAGACGTTCTTGGAGTGCTTTCTGCATCATCTCAGTGCCACCCATTGCATTTACATTCAATTCATTTCTTTCGATTTCATCTTGATTCATAATGATTTTTAAAGACATATTATATCCATCCTAACATTAATTTTGTTTCTTCTGGCACTAAGTCCATACTAAATGGTGGCTCAAAAGTAGTTATAACATCTACCGTTTCAGCACCAGCATCAATACAAGCATTCTCTATCATACCAACTATATCATCTGCAAAACCACACCATGCACTAGTTAAAGTATGTACTATAGTCACTTTAGGAAAGTGATCTATATCTATATCGTATATTAAACCTAAATCATACACATTTACGGCAATTTCAGGATCATGTACTTTTCTTAAATGCTCTATGATTTTTGCCTTTAACTTCAAGTCTTCCATTCAAAATGCTTTATTTCCATAAACTAATACTGTTAAAACACAAGCTAAGAAACATGATACTAAGATAGACAAACCAGGTTTACTTGTGAAACTAGTATTCATAATTTAATCCTCCCTATTAAGGTTAACCGTTCAACATATTTTCTTCATTTTCTTCTTCAATGTCTTTTCTACGAGGAACATATACTTCATCAATAAAGTGTTCTTCATC
>TARA_R110001583_G_scaffold14664_5_pt1 | contig 12940 bp, 9 predicted proteins | sample TARA_R110001583 | Tara Oceans TARA_R110001583 (sample SAMEA4398432) | marine metagenome | biome: Polar Biome; feature: [MES] marine water layer (ENVO:01000295) within the mesopelagic zone...; material: water (ENVO:00002006), including particulate matter (ENVO:01000060) such as...... | reverse complement strand
ATTTCGATAGTGATTTAACCAAAACGAATAAAGCATCTTTATGCGCATTTGTCATCGTAAAAAAAAGAGTTTAAAAAATTGTAAATCAGTGTTTTATATACCTAAAAAAGTGTCTTAACGTTGTAAATGACATAACGAAATTTATAAATTTTGTGAATTAGGTAATATATTCGTTTGACGAGTAAAACTACGTAAATATAATGAGTAAAGATATAGTACAAATATTTGACACGACCTTAAGAGATGGAGAGCAAGTTCCTGGCTGTAAATTAGACATGGAGCAAAAATTAGTTATTGCTGAACGCCTAGATTTACTTGGTGTAAATATCATTGAGGCCGGCTTTCCTGTTTCTAGTCCTGGCGACTTCAAATCTGTTGAAGCCATAGCTAAACTCGTTAAAAATGCAACGGTATGTGGTTTAACGCGTGCAGTTCGAAAAGATATAGAAGTAGCCGCTGAAGCATTGAAATATGCCAAAATGCCTAGAATCCATACAGGTATTGGTACTTCTGACTCTCACATAAAACATAAATTCAATTCTAACAGAGAAGCAATAATTGAACGTGCAGTGGCTGCCGTTAGTTACGCTAAAACCTTTGTAGAAGATGTCGAATTCTACGCTGAGGATGCTGGCCGAACAGACAATGAGTTTCTAGCTCGTGTTTGTGAAGCTGTTATTAAAGCAGGTGCAACCGTTCTAAATATCCCAGATACGACAGGATATTGCTTGCCAGATGAGTATGGTGCAAAAATGAAATATTTAAAAGAAAATGTAACAGGCATTGATAAAGCTATACTTTCATGTCATTGCCATAATGACTTAGGATTGGCTACCGCGAATTCAATTGCGGGTGTTTTAAATGGTGCCCGACAAATAGAATGTACTATAAACGGTATTGGCGAACGTGCCGGTAACACTTCTTTAGAAGAAGTGGTAATGATTTTGCGTCAACACCCAGATTTAAATTTAGATACCACTATTAATAGCAAGTTACTTTATGATACTAGCCAAATGGTATCTCGTAAAATGGGAATGATGGTGCAACCTAACAAAGCTATTGTTGGTGCTAATGCATTTGCACATAGTTCTGGTATTCATCAAGATGGTGTTATAAAAAATAGAGAAACATACGAAATTATAGATCCGGCTGATGTTGGTGTTACCGAATCATCTATAGTATTAACTGCTCGTAGTGGTAGAGCTGCATTGGCATATCGGGCTAAAATTGTTGGTTATGAATTAACCAAAATACAATTAGATATGGTTTACGAAGAGTTTTTAAAGTTTGCAGATTCTAGAAAAGAAGTGAAAGATGATGATATTCATCAAATTATTGAAGCATCGAACATCGATATAAAAAGTATTAGCTAATTATGCATTTAAACATCGCTGTTTTAGAAGGTGACGGAATCGGACCAGAGGTCGTTGCGCAATCAATTAAGTGCCTTCGTTCTGTAGAAGAAACTTTTGGCCATAGCTTTACGTTCAAAAAGGGTTTGATTGGTGCATCAGCTATAAATAAAACTGGCAGTCCACTACCAAATGAGACTTTAGAACTCTGTAAAAACTCTGATGCAACACTTTTCGGTGCTTTAGGTTCACCAGAATTTGATGATAACCCAAAGGCTAAGGTTTGGCCAGAGCAGGGATTATTAAAATTGCGTAAAGAACTAGATCTCTTTGCAAATATTAGACCTGTAAAAGTTTTTCCTTCTTTGGTAAAGCAATCTCCTTTGCCTAAAATCAGTGTTCAAAATACGGATCTCGTAATTTTCAGGGAATTGTCTGGAGGAATTTACTATGGCGATAAGTCCATAAGTGAAGACCAAAGTTCAGCAACTGATACATGTACCTATACCGAGGCGGAAATAAGTAGAATTACGCATTTGGCGTTTAAATCTGCCCGTTCTAGAAAAAAGAAAGTTACCCTAGTAGATAAAGCTAACGTGCTTGAAACATCACGTCTTTGGAGACGTGTTGTACGTTCTATTTCCGAAAGTTATCCTGATGTTATATTAGATTGCCTCTTTATAGATAATGCAGCCGTACAAATGATTTTAAACCCTTCGCAATTCGATGTTATTTTAACCGATAACATGTTTGGTGATATTCTCTCTGATCAAGGTAGTGTAATTGCAGGTTCTATCGGATTACTGCCATCGGCATCAGTGGGTATTGAACATGCTATGTTCGAACCAATTCACGGTTCTTATCCGGATGCAAAAGGAAAAAATATAGCAAACCCTGTAGCCTCTATTCTAAGTATGGCCATGTTATTACAGCATTTTAAAATGAATGAAGAATCCGACGCAGTTGTAGCGGCAGTTTTAAAATCATTCTCGAAAAAAATAGTGACTCCAGATATTTTAGGAAGTTCTAAATATGGAACAAATTATGTTGGTGATTTTATAGCTGATAATATTATGGAAATAGATGGTAGCTTTAACATGAACGATGAAAACATCGGTTTGGGAAAATCAACCATCATCTAAGTTTGTTATTTATTCATTAATAAGCTGAGTAACCAATACATCAAAATCCTTTTTGAATTCAACAAATTTATCACCAGTAGCAGGGCCATTAAATCCTGTGTGAATTTTGCGTACTACACCTTTTTTATCAATGAATATCGTTGTAGGGAACGAAAGAATATTGCTCAGCATCGGCAGTTTTTGCTGTGCTTCTACTTTATCGACAGAACCAAATTGTGCTAATACTATTGGATATGGAAGTCCAATTCTTTCCTTTAAACGCTCAATTCCTATAAATGCCTTTTCCTCTGTTTTTGCAGATTCAAATGCCAAACCAATAACTTTTAGATTATCATTTTCTTTTAAGTAGTCTACCAGAAATTTACTCTCATCCAAACAATTAGGACACCAAGTACCCATTAGTTGTACGATGACTACTTTATTTTGATAATCTTCATCACTTAACGAAATTATTTTCCCTTTAGAATCTGGGAATGAAAAAGCTAACTTATCATAACCTTCATTAATAAAAGTCAATGAATCGGGATCTGGCAATTCGTAACCATCATTTCTTGTTGCTACAAATGGTTCTTTGAAATGATTTCCTGAATAAAAAACTCCGGTCAAACTAGAATCGGTAACTTTTGCCGTGAATAAAAAAGCGTGAGCACCATCGAATGAAGACAATTTTAAGGAATCACCATCCATAATACCATCTAAATAACGATAGTCACCTGTGGTTGTCCTAAATGTACCTGTTACACGATTACCATCTTGAAGAAATATACCTTTACCAATATATTCTTCCTCCAAATCAGGACTGAAATAGGTTTCCCATATTCCTGATACATCTTTGCTTGCATTATTATTCTCTGAATCAAATCTTTCTTCTACCCCAAATGTTGCCTTGAAAGGAACAATTCTATCTAAACTTTCCTTAATAAATTGACCAGTAATTTCTTTCTCTGAAAACGTGCCTGCCAAATATCCTTCGAATACAGGTGTCTGTATTATTATTGAATCCCCATGAATAACAATCTCATTCACATCTATAACTTCTTCTGCATTTATGATTTGCATGCTATATAAGCCATCAGCATTCTTATTAACCTTAAGATTAAAAGGTAATACTTGATTATCCATCACATTAAGATCAACTCGCCATAGCCCTTCTGCTAATTTGGTGTTTTGCTCTTTTTCATTACAAGAAACTAATAGCATAAAAATAGCTAGTACTGCAATACCTAATCTCATATTCATTCTAATTTTAATTTTCAATAAACGATTTAAATAGGACAATTAAAAATTAAAATAAACACTTCATAGCTTATTGAATGTATACGGGCATTGTTTTATCTTTGCACCCTATAAAAATTTTGAATGAAAATATCATATAACTGGTTAAAACAGTTCATACAAATAGATTGGGAATCCCAAAAAACAGGTGAACTTTTAACTGATTTAGGATTAGAAGTAGAAGGTGTTGAAAAATTTGAATCTGTTAAAGGCGGATTGAAAGGAATTGTTGTTGGACATGTCTTAAGTTGTGAAAAACATACCAATGCAGATAAACTAAATGTTACGACAGTTGATATAGGTTCAGGAACTCCAATTCAAATCGTATGTGGAGCAAAAAATGTAGCCGTAGGTCAAAAAGTACCTGTAGCCACTATCGGAACTACACTTTACACGGCGGAAGGTGAAGCCTGGAAAATAAAGAAAGGAAAAATTCGAGGTGAAGAAAGCCATGGAATGATTTGTGCCGAAGATGAACTTGGTCTTGGAACCGGCCATGAAGGAATTATGGTTCTAGACAACGATTTAGCTCCAGGTACACCTTGTTCTGAGATTTTTGACATTGAAAACGATGAAGTTTTTGAAATAGGTCTTACCCCAAACCGCGCTGATGCTATGAGCCATTTTGGTGTGGCGAGAGATTTAAAAGCCGGATTAAAACAAAAAGAAATTTCAAAGGAGCTGATAACTCCTTCAACAAGTCATTTTAATATTAATGACCGTTCGTTGAAAATAGATGTAGATGTTAAGAAATCAGAATTAGCACCTCGTTATTGTGGTGTAACACTTAGCAATTTAATTATACAACCCTCCCCTACTTGGCTTAAAAATAGACTAAAGGCAATTGGCCTTACTCCAAAAAATAATGTCGTTGATGCAACTAATTATGTATTGCACGAATTGGGTCAACCTTTACATGCTTTTGATGCAGCTAAGATAAAAGGGAATAAAATTGTGGTTCAAACATTACCAAAAGGCACCAAGTTTGTTACTCTTGATGGCGTAGAAAGAACATTGCATGAAGATGATTTAATGATTTGCGATGCGGAAAAACCATTATGTTTAGCAGGTGTATTTGGAGGGCTTGGATCCGGAGTAACAGAGGAAACGACTTCAATATTTTTAGAGAGCGCTTATTTTAATCCGGTTTCAATACGGAAATCAGCTAAAAGACATGCATTGAACACCGATGCCTCTTTTAGGTTTGAGCGTGGCATCGACATTGAAAATGTTGAGTATAGCCTTAAACGTGCTGCCTTATTAATTAAGGAAATTGCAGGTGGTGAAATTACATCTGATATTATAGACCTGTACCCGAACAAAACCTCAAATTTTGAAGTGTTCTTGGCTTTTGAGAAAATAAACAAACTAATAGGTCAAGAGATTCCTCAAGATACCATAAAATCAATATTAGCTTCACTTGACATTAAAGTTAAGAACGTAACTGAAGCAGGTATGGGGCTTGAAGTACCTTCTTACCGTGTAGATGTGCAAAGGCAAGTTGACGTTATTGAAGAAATTTTGCGAGTTTATGGGTATAACAATATTGCTTTTAGCGAAAAATTGAATGCCTCTATCGCCACAACAGTAGCCACTGAAGACCATAAAATACAATCAACGATTGGGAATGTTCTTGCTGCAAAAGGGTATTATGAAATATTAACTAACAGCCTTACCAATCCTGATTATAGTAAACTTTTGGACACTGAAGAAGGTGATAATAAATCTATTGAAATCATAAACCCATTAAGTGGTGACTTATCGGTTTTACGTAGAGCATCATTATTTTCTGCATTAGAAATTGCTAGTTATAATATAAATAGAAAAAGGGCAAACCTTAAATTATTTGAATTCGGAAAAACTTATCATTCTAAAGATGGCAAAAGAATTGAACCAAAATATTTAAGCATTTTACTTTCAGGTGATTCTATTCAAGATAGCTGGACGAATAACGTAGTAGCTACAAATTTCTTTGAATTGAAGTCAATTGTGAAAACTATTTTAATTCGATTAGGTTTAGATAATTTAAAAAGCGAACCTACTTCTTCTACCTTATTTTCAGAAGGATTGAGCTTTACATATCAAAAAAATAATTTGGTGTCTTTCGGACCGATAAAAAAATCTATTTTAAAACATTTCGATATCAAACAAGATGTTTTATATGCTGATTTTAATTGGGATGTAATTTTAAAACAACTAACGAATACTCCTATTGTATTTAAAGACATTCCAAAATACCCTGAAGTTAAACGAGATTTCGCATTATTACTAGATCAAAAATCAACGTACAGAGAACTTTTTGATTTGGCCTATGGCGCAGAACGAAAATTCTTGAAGGATATGACTCTTTTTGATGTTTATGAAGGTGAAAACCTACCGGAAGGCAAAAAATCATATGCTGTTAGTTTCACCTTACAAGATGATAAAAGCACATTAACAGAAAAGCAAATAGAAAAGATTATGTCTAAGCTGCAAACGACCTACGAAACTAAGCTTGGAGCGTCACTTCGATAATTAAAAAAGTATTGCAGGAATAAAAACGGTATCGATTTCATGAATAACACCATTCGATTGATTTGAATCTGCCGTTACAATAACAGCATTATTTCCAGATTTATCGGTTAATACGATATCGATACCATTCATGGTAGCTGTTATTTTTTCACCTTGTATAGTGGTAAACTTAGCTACACCATTACCTCGGCACATTGCTGTTAAAATATTTGAAGCAGATAATTTACCAGCTATGATATGATATGAAAGTATAGACTTTAGCGCTTTCTTATTTTTTGGATCGTAAAGTTTATCTATTGTTATTTGCGAAAGCTTCTCGAAAGCAAGATTTGATGGCGCAAAGACAGTAAATTCTCCATTATACCCTAATACCTTGTCTAAATTGGTTACTTTCAAGACACTCATTAAGGTAGAATGACTTTCAAAAGAAGCTGTTCTTTCTATTATAGATTTTTCCGATTTAGGGAAATGAGTCTTAGCACTGCTTATATTAGTTTCAATATTATCCTGTGCGTAGGAATAAACCCCTAAAAAAAGGGTGCACAAGGACACGAGGGATGTCCATTTTTTCATATAATTAGTTCTATAGGGGCAAAAGTTTTGAAAATCGACAAACGGCTCGATTTCATCGTCAAGATACAATTTGAAGTAGTACATACCTATCGCAAATTAATCAATAAAAAAATTTTAACATTTTATTAACTTTTAATTATGTTCAACAAAAATTATCCAAATTCTTTAAATACCTAACTTTGAGTGTATTGCCAAATAGAAAGGATTATGTTGTTACCCAAAACTAATATTAAAGAAAAGCTGATTAAGGCAAAATTAAAAAATTATACCTCTGAAGAAAATAGATTAAAAGAGGTCTATTCTATATTAGCCAACGTAGACAATGAGTTTAAGCGCATTGAAGAAAATATTTCAATCAGCAACGGAACACCTAAGAATAACTTTAATATCGATTTATTAGATCATTCCAGGATATTTCATATAAACGAGATTAAACAAATATGTATCGATTACCGACTACGGTTTTTAGATACCAAATATTTTAAAGGAGAGATACCCGCTGAAGGACTATCAAAAATTAAAACTTTAGAAAAAGAACATAAACTTGAAATTAAAGGTTTTAAAATAATAGCACCTTCTAAACTTTTTAAGTTAGAGGATAAAGATGACCCTTTACTTTTTGCACCGATTGGTAACGGATATCATTACTTAGTACATCAGTGGGGCAATGACCTACATCCTTTAAGAAAAGTGCTTATGTGGCCATTTAAAGGCATGGTAAACTTGTCGGTTTTAGTTCTATTATTAAGTTTCTTTGTCACACTTTTAATACCCGAAGGACTCTTTTCTAAATCGAATTCGACTGCAGAGTTTTGGATTATAAATTTCTTTATGTTCAAGTGTATTGCTTCGGTAGTAATATTCTATGGCTTTGCACTAGGTAAAAACTTTAATCCCGAAATCTGGAACAGTAAGTATTTTAATAGTTAACCAAAGCCTAATGTTAATTGACGAAAATAGTCTGCGGTACTCCATCCAAATCGATATTATCTATTATCTTAAATTCAGGAGCTGGACTTATTCTTAATATGCCGCCTTTGTTCGAATTGCCTTTCTTCTGATACCCTATGAGCACAAAATCATTTAGCTCATCGTAGCCAATTGATGTTGTTGAAGCAATACTATACTTCACATTCAATTCAGATTCAGATAAAAAATTCTCAAAAAGATACACTACAGTACTATTTTCTTGAAAATTATAAATAGCAGGTACACTTGTTACCCCAGATGTCTGCATTGTTTTTTGAAAATACATTTTACCAGCGGAGTCTATAAATGAATCTTTAGTAGTAAGAAAACCTGGCTCTGTATTCTCTCCGTAGGTAGTATATGTTTTATCTAAAGTAACAGGGTCTAAAGTCGTATGTAATTTAGGGTTACTGATAATTATTTGTTCAGCGTTATTTTTAAAAAGCTTAGCAACATTTCTTCCTAAATCAATCTCCATAAGTAGTTCGTTTGTATTTAAATCAACAACTGAAAGATGATATTCATCGGTAACAAACTCATTTAAAGTTAGCACAAATAGCCTATTAGTAGAGGTTATTAAATCGACCGGTTTTTTATCTAAGGGGATATCTATAGAATTATTTCCGTTAGTATTTAATGGGACAACACGAACCGTGTTCTGCTTATCTTTTCCTTGAAGTTCTCTTTCGTATGCTATAAATATTGACTGTTCTGTATGCGTAATTGCAATAACGTCTATCGAACAAGGGTCAAAATCTTTAAACACTTCGTAAGACTTAACAATATCACTTTTTGCATTGTACACCTGAATTTTAGCTTCACAATTTTTGGTATAATAAAAACTTATTTCGTCTGAAGTACGAAATTTAGTATACTTAGAAGGAATCTCAGTAAAACTCGTTACTGAATTTTGCACCTCTAATCCATCATCCGAAGAACCGAGAACAACCGTATTCAAATGATTGCTACTACTTAAAAATACAGTATAATTTGAAGGTATGACTGTTGCAACTTCCTCAGAATTTGCTACTGAAGATTTTTCGCATGCACTAAAACTAAGGGCCATAAACAAATAGGCCACAATATTGTAGGTTTTCATAAAACATCGATTTGGGTTAATCTATTCTATGCTTTTTCAGCGTACATTTTATTACGCTGCTCTTTTAATGCCTTGTCAGACATATATTCATCAAACGTAGAATACCTATCAATGTTGCCTTTAGGAGTCAATTCTATGATTCTATTTGCCACTGTTTGCGCAAACTCATGATCATGTGTTGTAAGCAGTACAGTTCCTTTAAAATTCTTTAGAGAATTGTTGAATGCGGTAATACTTTCTAAGTCTAAATGGTTTGTCGGTTCGTCTAACATTAACACGTTAGCACGCATCAACATCATTCTACTTAACATACAACGAACTTTTTCACCACCTGACAGTACCGTACATTTTTTAAGTGCTTCTTCACCACTAAACAACATTTTACCTAAAAACCCTCTTATATAAACCTCTTCTCGTTCTTCTTCTGTTTTTGCATATTGACGCAACCAATCTACCAAATTGATGTTATCAGTAAAGAAGTCTGAGTTATCTGCAGGTAAATAAGCCTGTGTAGTTGTAATTCCCCATTGGAAAGTGCCTTTATCGGCTATTCTATTTCCATTGATAATATCATAGAAAGCTGAAGTAGCTCTAGAATCTCTAGAGATTACCGCAATTTTATCTCCTTTTGCTAAATTGATGTTTACATTATCAAAAAGAATTTCTCCATCCTCTGTAGAAGCTGATAATCCTTCCACATTTAATATTTGATCACCCGCTTCACGTTCTCTATCAAATATTAGCGCAGGATACCTACGGCTAGATGGTTTAATATCATCAATCTTTAATTTAGAAAGCATTTTTTTACGAGATGTAGCTTGCTTACTTTTTGCAACGTTAGCACTAAATCGTGCAATAAACTCTTGTAATTCTTTAGCCTTCTCTTCTGACTTCTTGTTTTGTTGAGCACGTTGACGAGCTGCCAATTGGCTACTTTCGTACCAAAAAGTATAGTTACCCGAATACAGATTCAATTTTCCAAAATCAATATCGCCTATATCGGTACAAACCGTATCTAAAAAGTGACGGTCATGACTTACAACAATTACCGTATTTTCATAATCTGCTAAAAAGTTTTCTAACCAACTAATTGTTTCATAATCCAAATCGTTGGTAGGCTCATCCATTATCAAAACATCAGGATTACCGAACAAGGCTTGAGCAAGAAGCACACGTACTTTCAATTTAGAATCGACTACTGACATTTGTGTAAAATGCAAATCGGCAGAAATACCAAGATTAGATAATAATGCAGCTGCATTGCTATCTGCATTCCAGCCATTCATTTCTTCGAATTTTACTTGCAACTCCCCTATTCTATCTGCATTCTTGTCATCATAATCTGCATAAAGAGCGTCAATTTCTTTTTTAATTTCATAAAGCGGCTTGTTACCCATAACTACTGTTTCTAGCACAGTAAAGTTATCTGCCGAATTATGGTTTTGCTCTAATATTGACATCCTTTTACCTGGTTCTAAATGAACGTGACCAGAAGTAGGGTCCATTTGACCGGCAAGTATTTTCAAAAAAGTAGATTTACCGGCACCATTAGCACCGATTATACCATAACAATTACCCTGTGTGAACGCAACGTTCACTTCATCGAATAAAACTCTTTTTCCAAATTGTACAGATAGATTAGATACCGATAGCATAATAACAAAATTTTAAAAATCGGTGCAAAAATACTGAATTTATAGGCTTAAACTACCTTGTTTAGCATCAATTTCACACAATGATTTTTAAGATTGTACGCTATAACATTTAACTAGCCGTTAACAACAACTGGAGTTTAGGTTTGTTATTTTTGAAAGGTATCAGTCCCTTATACTATATGACAAGAATTCTACTCTCAACAATCATCGTATTTTTAGCAGGTTGTTCAACAGCTAAAAAAGATTCCGATACGGTGCTCTTCGCCGGTGAAATTGTCAACCCTACGAGTACTCAAGTAATTTTAATGAAGGGCAGGCAAAAAATCGATTCTGTACTGCTAGATGAAAAAAATCGATTTAAATTTAATTTATCATCCATTGAAAACGGTCTTTACCATTTTAATTTATCACCCGAATATCAATATGTTTATTTAGAAAAAGGAGATAGCCTAATGGTAAGGCTTAACACAAGCTACTTCGATGAATCATTAGTCTTTTCAGGAAGTAGTGAAGAATTGAATAATTTTTTATTAGAATTATTTCTTGCAGCCGAAGAGGAAGATTCGGCCATGTACAGCGAATATTATGAGTTTGAACCAAATGATTTTTTAGAGAAAATTAAATCACTAAGAAATGACAAAATTAATCGCCTAAATGAATTAAAGTTAGAAACCACAATGTCTGAAGGTGGTTACGAATTACTAAAAGGGAGTATTGATTATACCTATAATCGTTATAAAGAAATATATCCATTTCAGCACAAAAGAAAAACTACAGAGGAAAACTTACATGATTTACCAGAAAGTTTTTATTCCTATAGAAATGAACTTGATTATGATAATCAAAATTTCACCTATCTAAGGCCTTATTATGATTTTATGAAGGCACATTTTGGAAACTTATCTTACATGTCGTGTGTTAATGACTGTAAAGACGGATATTCTGGTGCTGGCAAACAACTGCATTTCAATAAGCATAAATTGCATTTAATTGATAGTTTGGTGGTTGACAAAGAATTAAGAGATAATTTATTTAGAAATGTAGCCTTTGATTATCTTCTTAAAAGAAAGGATGCCCCAGAAAACGCAGCAGTTTTCTTAAAAGAATTTAAAAATGTTTCTAAAAATAACATGCATATAGAAGAAATAGAGAACCTTTATCAAGGTATTGTAAATCTTCAAGCCTCTAAGGTGATACCAAACTTAAACGTTGTATCATTTAATAACGAGAACAAAACATTGACTGAAATTGCAAAAGACAAGAAAGTACTTTTCTACTTCTGGTCGGGATCCAATAAAAAACAATATCAAGAGATTTTTAAAAGAGTTGCTGAATTAAAAGAAAAAAGACCTGACCATGAACTTATAGGTATTAATATTAAGACAGATTTTAATGATTGGAGAGTTATTATTAAAACACTGCAGGTTGATTCTTCTCTACAATATCAAAGTAATAATTACAAAGAACTTACAAAGAAATTGGTTTTATACCCAATGAATAAAGCTATTATAACCGACAATGCTGTTATCGTAGACGGTTTTTCTAATATTTATTATAATTAGTCGAATAAGATTAAGGAGAAATAAAACTACGAACTGTGGTTTTCTAACATCTTCTCAAACCATAGTCCGGGTAATAAACTTTTAAGGGTCAAAGAAAACTTTTGAATGAAAGAGCCAACCTGATAATGAGGTTTTGGGTTTTTAGTTTCGATGATTTTAGCGATTTTTTTACCTACTTCTATTGGATTACCACCTTTATCAACATCTGCATCGATAGCATCTAATGTACTTTTATACATGCCTTTATATGGAGAATCATCATAAACAGGAGTATGATACCTACCTTGTGCAATATTTGTCGCAAAATCACCAGGTGCCAAAGTTGTTAGCTTCACCCCAAAAGATTTGGTTTCCATTCGATAGCTTTCTGTTACTATTTCAAGAGCTCCTTTAGAGGCAGAATAAATTCCTCTATACGGCAACCCCATATATCCTGCTATAGATGTAATATTAATTATTAACCCATCTTTTTGCTTTCGCATAATGGGCAAAACCTGATTCATTACATTCAAAGGTCCATTAAAATTAGTAGCAAATGCATTAAGAACTTCTTCGTGCGGAGTTTCTTCCATTGGGCCAGTGATCCCTATACCTGCATTATTTACAAGAACATCGATTTTAGATTCCTTTTCAAGCAATGTAGCAATACATAATTTTATGGTTTCTATATTGCGAACATCCATTTCTAAAAGTGGAAAATCTGAAAATGAAGTATACTTAGACGTATTTCGCGTTGTACCGTAAACTATATACCCTTTTTCTTTAAGATAAAGGCCTATTGCCTTTCCAATACCTGAAG
>TARA_R110001583_G_scaffold27647_1_pt1 | contig 12950 bp, 22 predicted proteins | sample TARA_R110001583 | Tara Oceans TARA_R110001583 (sample SAMEA4398432) | marine metagenome | biome: Polar Biome; feature: [MES] marine water layer (ENVO:01000295) within the mesopelagic zone...; material: water (ENVO:00002006), including particulate matter (ENVO:01000060) such as...... | reverse complement strand
TTTCTTTAATTAACTCTTTGTTATCGTTATAGTATCTTACATCTTGAGGATATACTCTCCAAAGTTTTTCTTTAGGGAAATGCACATACTCTACTGTTCCGTTTTCAAATTTATATTTCATCTATTCTTCCTCCTTATAACATTGTAAACAATAATTACCTATCGTATTCATTTTATCTTTTGTTTGAAAACTGTTACATATCCAACATTTAAATTTTGGATTAGGAGGATTTAAAGACCATCCTCCACGAATCATATTAGATTTCATCTATTCCATCCCCCTTGCCTTAAATGCGGCCAATCTAATAGCCTCTCTTGCACTTGCTGTAATGCTAGCCGCTAAGTCTACATCAGCCCAACCAAACCCTTTAAACGCAAGGATTCCGTAAAACGAAGCCATCAATCTCTTAACTGCCATTTGGTTATTATTCCACTTAGCAATCTCTAATTTATCATCAGCCTTTCTAGCCTCCTTTAAATTAGCCTTGTATTGGTTTCTTAATTCCTTTAGACTAATCAAAGACTTAGGCAACAAACCTAATTCATCAGTATTGTAATATAACATCTTAGGTTCGTAGTCTTCCGCTAACGGTTGTAAGTTTTGTGGCGTGTTTAAATCCGCACCAAACACTGTTACTTCTTTAGATTTAGTTTCAAAGGAAATATTCCTAGCAATAATCATACTAGGATAAAGACCCGCAAAATCAAACGCCGCTACATTATGATGCAAACCATTTGTTCCTTCATCTAAAGGATTGTAAATCATTGCACCCGAATAGGATAAACTCTCTCCACACTTAACACAAGCCTTCAATGTCTTATCGTTATCATTCTTATGATTACAAGCAAGACAATACTTGTGCTTAGGTCTACTACCTGTTGGTGCTTTCCAATCAGCATTACGCATAAAATAAACTCCACCCATGTAAGAAGCATAGAAACAATAATCAAACGGTGCTACTAACAACTTCTGTAAAGAAAGAATAGCCTCGCTTGTAAAGTTTTCTTCATCTATTCTTCTTAGCAATTCTACATCTTGTATTGCATATTCTAAATAGGCTGTTGTATCTTCTAGCCAAGCCCTACGGTAAAACTCGTTAGGGTCTTCAAACTTAGTGTCCATCTTTTTACCTTCACCGAATAAAGTATTAGAAACATAGTCCAAACTTAAACTAGGTAGAGTGCCTCGCTGTGCATCATTCCATTGTCTTTCAAATGCCAAGTCTAAGTTCAAACATAGTCTACCTTTAATCGGTTGCTTAGTTGCACTGTAACCATCTCTTTGAGTAAAAACTAATTCGCCTTTCTTAACTTCAACCCTATCTATAATTCCTATTGGGGAAATAATTCTAGGGTCTAAGTCATTAGCAATACTACGCTCTAATAGTTTAGGCAGGTCAAACTTTAAACCAAACCAAGCCAATAACATATCGGGGTCTTTGTCTACCATGCTTGCTAAGAAATGTTCTATCATATCTTTTTCATTATTAAAAAATAGTTCTTCTTCTCCTTCATAATTAGGAAACCAAGCCCATTGGTAAAACTTCTTATCATAATTATCATACACTACAATAGTAGTAATAGCACCATCATGTTCTCCACCTTGTTGCCATTCCATATCCCAATACCATTTCTTCATGTCGTATTCCGGTAAAGAATCTAAGTTATCTACCGTATAGCGGCAATGCAAAGCAACATCGGCTTCGTAAGTCATATCACCTAATTTTGGGTGCATAAAACTTTTCTTAGCATATTTTAAATCGGAAGGCCTATCATAATGCACCTTCTTCAATTTAGTTCCATTTAAAGAATACCATTCACCCTGCTCATAAGTAAAGGGGCGAGTTAATGCCCCAATTTTATAACTACCATATTCCTTGTAAGTTTCTTTGACAAAGAAATAAGGTTGTGTAGTAACAGTTTTACTTTCTCTATCTCCACTTTCATTTCTCCATGCCATGTATATTTCATTTTCATTATTTGTTATTATCATTCTTTCACCTAAACTAAGTATGGTGCTTTAATTAATTTTCTTCCTTCACTGACTAAGTAAAGCGGGAAGTCATCCTTAACATAAAAAGTTACATCTTCTTTAAAGAACTTATGTAGTGGCCCTGTATATTGAACAGTAGCGGCTTCACCACTGCTCTCTACTAAGTCTACTGTCTTTGAATAAGAGCGTAACCCTGTATCACTTGAACACAACTCTAAATCACCACGATTAAATCTAACAGTATAAACTCCTGTCTTGATTAACTCACACATAGTTATTGTATTATTGAAGTCTTCACTAGTAATAGTAAACTTACCTTCAAATGGTGTATCATTAAAACTAGGCATTTCACCTGTTAAATCCATTTCCATTATTCTAGTAATCCCTGCCATGTATGGATGCGCTTGCATTATTCCTAGAGTTAGTGTTGAATCAACAGTAACAAAACAAATTCTGCTCTCTACTTCAATAGTCATAGTGCTTTTTACTTGTCTTAGGAAAGGAGTTACTGCCTTAATATCTAAAGTAACATTGCCATCTTGTGTTCCTACTACTTCTAAAGTAATGTTATTAATATAACTGTCATCACTATTCCATAGATTAAGAGTATTACCTTCTAAGGTTAAGTAACAGTATTGACTTAGGATATTGGATTGAACACCTGCGCTGTTGGCGTATTTACCACTACCCATAATATCTACTAAAGCATCTAATAGGATTTTAGAATCTACTTCAAAGTTCAAATTCTTCCCTCCTTAAGATAATCTAATCCTGTCCAAGTAACTTCACCATCTCTAGCAACAGTAAAGAAAACATTTGTCTTCCCTACTAATTCGGGATGAAACTTACTACTAATTACATTAGCAACATATTCTATTCCTTTAGCAGTAACTCTTTGCTTAGTATTAATTACTCCCCACAATTGAGAATCTAATCTATTCCAAATTGGTTGAGGTGCTTCATCTCTAAACGCAGGTTTAGTATGTGTAATGTAGATTTGGTCGCAACCTAATGCCAATGATTCTTTTAGCACTTCTTTGTATGGTTGATTTCTATGAAACCAATCTTGTTGCTTACCTGCTTTCATAGGGCGCATTCTAGCATTCTCCATACCTGTCATGTATAGTGTGCAATAATCTAACCAAGTATCTACTCCATCCCAAACGAATAAGACTTCTTTACCACTTTCAATTTCTTGCTTAACAATAGCAATGAAAGACCTAATGTTACCTTGTGTTTGGTATGGTAAAAACTCTCCATCACTATCACTAACAGCAGGGTTGTAAATTATAACTCTATCACTTGAATTGTGATTAGTTTTCCATGTTGGCACTGCGCCGTTATCACAATCTAAGTAGAAGGTTAATTTATCGCTATCCATTGCTAGACCGGATTTTCCTGTCTTAGCATCACCTTGAATGCCTATAATCATTCTTCTCGGAGAGTTAGCATTGTCCTCCTGTTGCTTTTCAATCAATTTTCTTACTGCGCTAATGTCTACATTAGTTTGCATCTCTTTTGTTATTCCTTTATTTGTTGTTAAACTCATTTTTATTCACCTCTTGTTATTATTTTATTCTCAATTAGGGCATCATAGTTTTCCATCCATGACCCTAGTATTTTTCTTGCTTCTCTACTCTTTAAACCAAAATCTTCTACTAAGTAAGTAGAAGCACCAAACATATTGGTAACTCCACTTTCTCTTAGCACTTCTAAATATTGGTAATATTCTATCCATTCTTCATTATACATTTTATTCACCTCTTGCTTTTTTCCATTCTTTAAGAACCATATCTAATTCTTCTTTTGTTTCACACACAAACTTACCTTCCTTTTGGTCGGTGTCTATATGCAACTTGCCCCAATAAGAGAAGTTGGCATCATTTTGCCTCCAACTAATAAAGTAGACTTTTGCTAAGTCTACCATAAAAGCATCATCTCTTAAAAAATATCCATCTTTTATTACTATCATATTTAATTCCTCATTTAAAATATAGGCATTGCACCTAAACGAATGTCAATTACTTCCCCAAGTTTACATCTACACTTGCCAATACACTGCTAAGGATTACTTGTTCTACTCTTTGTAGACGATAGATTCTCCAAATAACAGCATAGGAGTTTTACTCAAAACCAATCCATTGATTCCTCACTAACCTCTACTGTTTCCGGTTGTCCAACTGATGTAGTTACATAAACTCCTGTTACATTAATAGTAGCAGGGTCATATCCATCATCACCTTCTCTTTGTGAAGTGCGACCAACAACAATAACACTTGAACCAATACCAAAGTTAATATCAATATTAGATGGCATCCAACAAGTTGTCATACCTTCATTATCATAATCAAAGTCAGCATTCAAATCACTTAGATACATAATGCGATTACCGTTTCCTGTTGGAGTCATGTTAATATTACACACTGTTCCATCAGTAATTACGAATCTACGGTTTGCAGGACTATCACGCATTTCAATGTGTTTAGCATCTAACAAAGATAATTCAGTAACATTACCTACTGCAAGGTTTGTCATAGTAGCAACAATATCTATTCCGCTAACATCTCTATGACTTCCACCATCTTTATCCATATCATCATTAAGAGTTAAACCATTAAGTGTCTTATCAGTAAAACCATAAAGCGTATCTTCTACAAAGTCACTAATCATTACCGGCATATGCAACCATGTAAATGTATTAGGGGTAAAACTACTATTCTTGTAAGAAAAGTTATACAGTTTGTATTCTTCATCATTACCAACTTTGCCAACAAACAATCCCTTTGTTTGCATAACAGGTCTTAGTGCCTTACCATACATCTTGTTATCCGCACCACTTTGAAAATGCTTACGGTTATCAAGTGCAATAATGATTGAACCATCTTCTAAGGTTTCAGCAAAATCGGGTAGTGATATTGCGGTCTTAGTGTCTACTTCGCCATTATAAATTCTAGTAACCGTATAGTGGTTTCCATCATCACCTAATTCAGCAATTGCAACAAAGCCCTCTTGATGAGCATTGTATGGGTCACGCTTGTATTCTTCAAGTGCTTTCCTACGGTTGTATGCGTTGTTATCTCTTGGTTCTTCTAAACTCATAAAGAACCCAAAGGCTTGCCCTGCACCACTGTTTTGTTGCTGTGGTCGTTTAGCATTCCTAAGTTGTTGAGAAGCATAACTTCTCCAAAGAGCAATGGCTACATCACTTGTTGCCTCTACGCCGCCCGCTAAGGCTATTTCGTTAAATTTAGTTGTTGCATCTTCTAATGAGATACCCAACTTTTCTGCCGCTATTTTTATTTCTTCCATTTTTTTTGTCCTCCTATTAGTGCTTCATTAACGCATGAAGCGGGGCGTGTTCATTTTCGGTATTCATTTCATTCACCGTTTTATATTAGTTGCCCGACCATCCAACTAGCCAATAACTTGTTAGTCATTGTAGTGGCTCGCCATTCACCTTCTCCTATTACTCTTAGGAATTTTAATTTAGTATTGCTATCCATATCGGATGCAATTATAAAATCATGTAGTCCAATGCAAATCTCCTTTAGAGAGCGACCTGCATAGATTAGATTGTGTAAATTAGATAAGGCTTCATTTGCATTTTTATTTATTATTTCATTTATTATTATTTCATATTCTTGTAGTGTCTTTTCAACTTGAACATTTAAACTTACACCTGTGTAAACTCCCGCCTGTAACTCGGTTAGTGTCCTTCTTAAATCACCATTGAAGGAATATATAAACCCTCTTAATTGTTCATCATCCACTGATTTTTTCTCTCTTTTGAGTATCTGTTTTACTACTCTATGCACCAACTCAAGTGATAACGGTTTGAAATGATAATTAGCACATCGGCTTTGTAAAGCATAGATGATTCTATTTCTATCATTGCAAGTAATGATGAACCTTACATTGCCCGAATAGCGTTCCATGATGCGTCTTAATGCGTTTTGTGCATCAGTAGTCATGCCACCCATTTCATCTAATAATATGATTCGGAAAGGCACATTACCCATAGCACCACTTTGCGCTATTTCTTTAATGCGAGTCCTAACTGTTTCTAATCTTCTATCATCCGAAGCATTAACTTCAAAGAAATTAGTTTCAGCATCAACACCTAGTAATGTGTTAGCCAATGCTAAAGCACAAGCAGTTTTACCTATACCCGAATTACCATGCAATAATAAGTTAGGCATATCTTTATTCTCTACCCAACTTTCAGCATCTAAAACAAAGTGTTCTTGTCCAACTATTTCATTCAATCTTTTCGGCCTGTATTTTTCTGTCCATAACATTCTTATTCCTCCATTCATTATTTTTACTACTAGGATTACCTATCCTAACTATCTCAAACTTACCCGCCATAACTCTACATAAGCGAGTAGCATTTAAATCAACATAAACATAGGGTTTACCCGTTGTTGTTTTAAGTTGTGAGAGCCTATTTATTATTACATTAATCGGAAGTTGCTCATCTCCCAATACTAATTTTATTTGTTCAACTATTCTTTTGTTCGCCATCATTCTCATCCTCATTTTTATTTTTCCATTCATCATTACTATTTATGCCAATTCTCTTTAATAGAGAGGCTAATTCGTTTCTTGTTATTCCCATCTTTATCCGGTCATTAAGAAACATATAAATTTCATCAGTGGTTCTTTTACCACCTTCTAAATACTTCTTTAGTATTCGCATTGCTACTTTACTAACCATTAGAAATCACCTAAAGTTTTTTGTTTAATTTTAGTCTTCTTAGGCTTGCGAACTACTTTCTCGCCTAATCCCATGATTCTACAATCTATGTTATTAAACTTGCTTTTAGCATAATTTCTAAAGTCTTCGTTTTGTATTAGTTGCCTATACAATCTTTCTTCACTTGACTTTAAACCTAATCGCTTACATAAGTTAGGCACTTTAGAATACTCTCTTCTCTTAGGATATTGGACTCTACCAAACTGTTTACCATTATGTGCATAACCCAACATCTCATAGAAGTAATCGCTACTCCATCTACGCTTAACTATTCCATCAATAAACACTAACTTGTTAGGGTGAATGTTTTCACTTAACCAAGAAATTATCTGTGTGTCAGCAGGTTTGTTAAACTTTAATAAATCAACTACCCTATTTCTATCACTATACTTTAAGTAATCCATTACTAAACTAAAGGTATCTCTTTCATGTGATTCCGGTTCAGCACTTCTAGGTGCAATAAGTTTTATTGCTTCTCTTGCATGAATAACCTTACCTGCTCTTTTAACATTACACATACTCTTAATCTTAGAAGGAATTAACTTTTGTCTTAAGCAAGTTAATATTACTTCACCTCTATACCTACGAATGACATTAATTATTTCTTCTGTCTTAGGTTTGTAATGTATGTCCTCAATTATTATTCCATCTAAAGATAACGAACCTATGTCCTTGTAATCCATTTCATTAGCATAGACTACCATTGCATTAGGTAACATTTCTTTTGCCATAGTAGATTTACCACTACCATGTAATCCTGTTATTACTATTGTTCTCTTTGTATTTGATTTAGTTAGACTCATAGAATCCCTCTCATTTTCATTATTGTTTCTAACCCACTAAGGGTTAGGTGTTCCTTTCTTTGCATCATTGATACTATTATTCTAAACTCCTTCCAATCTTTATTAGTTGGATAGTGTTCGGGAATTAGATTAATTAAAGTTCTTATATTACTTGAGGTAATAATTAACTCATCATTGTAAAACTTTGATTCTATTTGGTGCTGTGATAAAGACAACTTAATGTCTTTAAGGAATGTGATATTACTTCTAATTATAATAGAAGGAAGAATAGTGTAACCTATCTTATTGGTTTCACTTCTTTTGATTTTAATTACGGGAACAGCCTTTGCAATAACTACACCAACTAAAACTTGTTTAGGAAACATCAACTACCCATCCTAAGTAATCACTAGAAATATCCATAAAGGTTAATCCAAAACTAATATTTTTCTCTAACACATCTTCATGTTCGGTGCAATCTCCACCAATAATAAAATTAAGGACATTCTCCTTTAAAGTAAAACAATGAATATTTTTAACATTCATATAAGCCAATACCATACTATTTGCCTTGCGTAATAGGCATAGGTCTTCATAACTAATGAAACTATCAACAGCAAACACAAAGGTAGTGCATCTATCATGGTGCTTAAGTATAGTTGCTTTGTTCATAATCCCACCATCATTTGCATTACATCAGTAATTGTATTTATGTCTTGCACAAACCCGTCTTTAATATTAATTAGATAAGGATGCCTCAATGATAGTCGCCCATCATTATTCCTAACTATGTTATTAGCCTTGACCGTTAGTATTACTTTAGGATAGAATGAATACTGTTCCTTATCTAATCCCTCAACCAACCGTCTTAGTTGATTACTTAACATGAGTAACTGTTCTTTGCTGAACCCATTGTTAATTGTGCCAATATCTACAAAACCATTACTAGACTTAACAGCAACAGTGAAGTTAGTAAAGGCAGTATTGCTACCTGTAATTACTACATCTAACTCTAGTCTCTTAGGACTATAATTAATCCATTCTCTTTTAGAAGGTAGATACTCTTGAGTAGCGTCTTTAATAACTACACCACTAAACCCATCAGCCAAAGCACAATTGTAATATGCTAAAGCATCATCAGTAGAATAGTCTACATCTATGTAGCCTAGTCTTAGTAATAGGGGTTCGTGCATAGTAACTACATTGTTTACTTTCAATGCGTCTATTATTACTAAGGTATAGTCGCAATCCGTAGTATCGCTATGCAACGGTGAACCATATTTATCAGTCGGGTATATCTTACCATCAAGTATAAAGTTGTCAATATCATAATCTATTCCTTCTATTATTTTTGGGTATCTAGTATTAATTACTTTACCCATGCTATCAAAGAGTATAATTGATTCTCCTTGTTTGTGAATTTGAATCCTATGTCCATCATATCTATAATGAATTATTTGTTCTTTAGGCCAATCCTTCATAGGTAAAGTCTTGGCTAACATTGGTGCAATGAATACTCCATGAGTTAAATTCATTGGTGGGTCTTTGTCCATAGCATAGTAATTGATTACTGCATCTATGGTATTAAAATTACAATGAGTAGTTACCTCATTTAGTTTCTTCTTATATTGTTTGGCTATGATTTTCTTTACTGTTCCTTTACCTATCCCATTGTTAGGTAACTTAACTAAGTATCTAAAGAACCACTTGCGTTCTAATGCTGATAAGTTTAACACTACTTCTTTAATAGCCTCAAAGTTACTAGACTCTAATACTGAAATGATTTGATTCAAACTATAATCGCAATCCTTCTCTTTACTAACATCAAGGTAATACACTGCATCCCCAATATCATCATGTGCTAAGTATAGTTTTTTGACTTCATCCTCAAACACATTGAACATTTTAGCAACCCACTTCTTAGCCTTAACTAAACCAATTTGATTACTAGCATAGTCAAGTGATAGAATCCTTGCTAAGACATTAGGATTAAACTTATCCCAATCTTTACTTATTAGCCGAACTTGTATTATTTGTGAATCCCTCTTCACCGCTTCCATTAGGCGAGAGAAGTTGCTCATCGTCATACACTAATTCCTCCATGTTTGCATTTACAAAAACTATTAACTCTTTTAATGGCGCACTATTGTTACTATTCATCTTAGTTAATTTCCATAGAAACTTCATCAACGCAATATACTCATTCTTCTTCATCTTTATGACTCCCTATTTCATGTTGTATTCTTGGTATGTTTTGCATCATTGCTTGGAGTATTTCTACTAAGTCTGTCCTGCCAATGCTATGTGCCGCCAATTGTAAATATGATAGTGAACCTATTGTTACAGGCAATGCTATTGTTGATATTGGTTTATTCATTACCAAAGACCAATGACAAACAAATGAACCTCTAACTAATTCATTAGCATTTTGAAGCATAGGCCATGAATCACTAAACTCTTTCCTCATGTTCTTAGGTATCTTCTTTTCAGTAGTGGTTGCCCACTTAGTAAAGTTCTCTTCTGTTTTAAAATTATTGTAAAGTTTCCACATTGTAATCAATTTCCTCTAATATATCTGTTAGTATTTTGTGTAGTATTTTTGCTTCGTCTACATTCATACGAATTCCTTTCTTTGTTGGTTTATCACTTTGATACCAACGGAAATCTATAACATGAGTTTTCCAATATTCTCCTGTATAGATTCTAATTTCATCTGTTGCGCTTCTAACTACTTTGCCTTTCTGTTCTAAATTACTCAACCATCCATCCCTCCTTAAACTTCTTTAATTCCCTACGAGAAGTAAAATACTTTGGAGTAGATAATTCATCCAAACGATTAACTACCCAACAAGCACCACCTAATGAAGAAATTTGAACAACTTCATACTGTCCATCATTTACTTCTAATATTTCTAAAGTATTTATTTCGGGAACTAAACCATACATACGGCTAATTTCTCCTGCTACTTCAAATATATTATCTACAACATATTTGATAATGTGCGCTCTTTGAATAGGTATCTTAGGTGCAACCTTAAATGATATTTTACCAACGCCATTACATACTTTACATTTATTACCATCACAAATAGGACAAGTAACTTCCGCATCATGTGGTGCGGGTAAAATTACTGTAACGGCTCTCTTTGGTAGCATTGTAATTACTCCGGTAATAATACTGAAACTTCGGTAGTTAAGAACATCAATGCAATAGACATTGCCGCACTGAAACTACTCTTTGTTACCTTAACAGGGTCTAATATCCCCGCCTTTACTAAGTTTTCTATTTTGTTATTAGTAGCATTGTAGCCTATATCATTGTTCCAATCAATCTCTTCCCAATCAAAGGTATCATCAATATCTAATCCACCGTTTTGCATTAATGCTTCTAGTGGGGATAATACTGCTCTACTTAACCAACCTAATCCTTTTTTGTCTTCTAGTAAATCAAAGGCTTTCAATAAGCCTAATCCCCCACCAACAATAACTCCTTCTTGTAGTGCGGCCTTAGTAGCATTCAAGGCATCATCAAGTCTTTCTTTAGTTTCTCTCATTTCTACTGCTGAACCTGCACCAACCTTAATCACTGCAACTCCACCTTGTAATTTACTAACTCTATTAGAAACTCTTTCCTTAACCCAATCATTAGTAGCAACCTTGTATAATTCTCTAAGAGATTCAATCCTCTCTTTAACATCACCTTTACCACCAATTATTGTAGTATCAGTTTGATTCATAACTACTCTATCACATGAACCAAATGTATCACCATTAACTATTCGTAAATCATCATTAGCCTCATGTGAATAGATTCTACCTCCAACTACTGCAATAATATCTGCTAACTCATCTAATTGAGCATCACCAAAATTAGGTGCTTGAATTACTCCAACCTCAATTCTACCTTGAATAACATTAGCCAATATATTACTTAATGCACTACCTTGTAAATCCCTGCAAATAATAAACAGTGGTCTACCTTGTTCAGTAGAATATTCCAACGCAGGTAAAATATCCTTGAAGTTTCTTAATTCTTTATTAGTAACAAAGACCAACGGCTTTTCTAAAACACAATCGCCATTATCTTGATTACTAAACAAGTGACTGATATATCCATTGTCTAACATTAATCCTTCTCTAAAATCAAACTCGGTGATTAATCCATGACCTTCTTCAATAGTAATAATACCATCACGCCCAACCTTTTCAAACACTTGAGCAATAATTTCACCCAACTTAGCATCATTGTTTGCCGCTATTGTAGCAATGTCCTGTATTGAATCATCGGTAATTTCAGTAGCGAGACTATCTAATGCCTCAATCATTTTATCCCTTGCTGATTCAAACAATAATCTAAACGAATGAAAGTTATCTACTCCCTCATTTAAAATACCATGACATAATTCCTGCGCTATAATACAAGCAGTGGTTGTTCCGTCACCCGCTTTAGACTGTGCTTTAGATGCAAGGTTCTGTATTAACTGAACACCCATTTGAACATAAGGGTCTTCATGGCTAACATACTTAGCAATAGTTACTCCGTCATTAATAACAACAGGAGGATTGCCTTGCAGTATAGCGGTTCTAGCCTGTGGCCCTAAAGTTGGTCTAACTGTATTCGCTACTAAATCAATACCGGATAACAAAGTTTCCTTTGCTTCATCACCATGTAATATCATTCAAGCACCCCATAAATCTTAGAGTAAGGAACAAAGTAATACTCGTCTTTCTTTCTTGCACTTTCAATATCATAACATACTGTTTTACCAATGATTTCTTTATTGCAATTACAGTCTACAACAAGACCCACATTATCGGACTTAAATAAAATCCCCGACTCCGTTCTAACTTCATGCTCTTTTATCATTACTACCCAATCACCAACGGCTTTCATATCTAACTGAAAGGTGAAGTGTATTTAAGCCCTCTTAGTTTTAATAACTATTTCTGTTCTATATGATTTATAGCATATTGAAGTATTACCTTCAAGACTATCCACTACTTCCATAGCCTTGCATAAGCGACATAAATAAACCGTAGTGCCTTTAATTTCATTTAAGATTTCATATGAATCTAATTTGCAATTATGACAATTTACTTTTCTATTAGTGTCACCCATTCTCCATCATCATCCATGACATACAAACCACTAAGGAAGTTATCATAAACAGTATCTCTTACCATTTCAATAGCATACCATTCTTCCTTAACTACCTTAAAGGTTGTTCCATTTGCAAACACAATGCCAAATTTATGACTCTCATGTTCTCTCTCTTCTTTTAGTGCGCCTATATTATTCATTCTTCTTCCTCTCCTACTTCAAGGATAAACACCTTGTCTTCTTTTCCTTCTTCTATTATTGTCCATTGTTCTTTCATTCTAATCCTCTCCTTTTTTATCAAGCATACCATTCACCACA
>TARA_R110001583_G_scaffold4978_7_pt1 | contig 12953 bp, 10 predicted proteins | sample TARA_R110001583 | Tara Oceans TARA_R110001583 (sample SAMEA4398432) | marine metagenome | biome: Polar Biome; feature: [MES] marine water layer (ENVO:01000295) within the mesopelagic zone...; material: water (ENVO:00002006), including particulate matter (ENVO:01000060) such as...... | reverse complement strand
GATCACATACTAACAAACAGTTCTTATAACGGGATCAAATATTGAAGGTCACTATTCCACCTTTTGTTGCTGAGGTTTGTTGCTGAGGTTTGTTGCTATTTTGATGAAGTGACTTTAATTAAGTTATTATAAAGCTTCACCATGTTACTTAAATCCACTCCCGCAATTACAACATGGCCTAAATAACATGGTGCTTCTAACTTTAGTCATACATTAATTTTTGTGCTTTTTCTAAATCAAATTCTTGTAATGACTTTCTTGCTAACTGTCTAAAAGGTAATGCTTTGACGATTTCTTCAAAGGGTTGTATTGCAAAAGCCCAGAAAATAGAAGCGTCCAACCCTAGAATGATAAATGCGCACAATGGGATAGAAATAAGCCATTGCCCGGTGAAGTTTATTTTAAATACTGCCGTCGTTTTACCCACAGCACGTAAGATATTGCCATGCACAGTATTGTAACCACGTACGATAGGTAAAAAGATATAAAGTGGTGCTATTACCGCTAAAGCTTGGTAAGTAACCGGATCCAATTCAGGGTAAATATCAGCCATAAATAAGCTCATGATAGTAAAAAGCACTGCGCATATAACGGATATTATGACTGCAATATCGATACTGGTATCTACGTTCTTACTTAAATCATCCATCTTTTTTGAGCCAATTGCTTGGCTGATAGTGATTGCCGAAGAGTGTGACCATGCTGCTATAAACTGAGTTCCTGCTCGGATCCAGGGCATCACTAAGGTAATTGCTACGTAAGCATTAATCGCTAGTTGTGAGTACAATAATTGATAAATGGTGGCACCAATTAATAAGATAGTGACATTAGCCGCAATCGGAAATATTTCAATAAAATGTTGACGAATATTACGTAGCATAGAGGTATCTTGACGAGGCGCTGTAAGCGTGAATTCTGGCTCAATATGCAGATATGTAGCAAGATAAATCATACGTATTGTTATTGCTACAATGCTACCCAAAGCAGCACCCTGAACGCCCAAACCTTGTAAAACTATTGTCTCTGAAAAATGGTGACCATGTATTAGCAGGTAAGATAGTAGTGCATTAATAGGTAGCTCAATGAGGTAACCTTTAAAGGGGATTTGGGTTTTACCTAAGCCATTAAATAGGGCTATCATGACTTGCGTGATAGCGGTAAATAATACGATATATTTTGAAATATTTAAATAATCAGCAATTTCTTGGTGTAAAGATAGGTTGTCTGTTAAAGCGGCAATTAACAGGCGATTAAATGCTGTTAACAGGGTCCAGAAAAGTAATGCAACAGAGCCATTAATAAAAAGACCAGAGCAGAATCCTTTGGATAACGAGACTTGGTTTCCAGCCCCTACTGCTCGGCTCAATACGAGTTGAGTTCCGTTAGCTAATGCCATTTGAATACCTAGAATAAAGGCAATAATGGTGGTCGCTATACCCATAGCAGCTAAAGGGATCTCACCTAAAGGGGAGACTAATAAAGTGTCGATCATCAACATCGATTGCATTAAAAGGCCATTTAATGCTAGTGGCCAAGCAAGTGAAAAGTTCTTTTTTACGTAGGATTGAGAGGGCACAGGAAAACCTTACTTTATTATCAATTGGTATCGTAATAGCTAATAGCAGAGCGCATATTAGTATTATAATATCTTTAATTTGCAAATGCTTTGATCGCTCCTATTATTTAATCATTTTGTTTATTTTCTCTGTTTTTAAATATTAAGGGTAGTTTGAACTAGTGAAGAAGGTGATTTTGTTTAAATGATAGAGGTTATATAACTGTTATATAATCTACTTTAGAGCAGAAATGAACAATTGTTCAATAACTCTTGAGCGATCGTTCATATTTCGATATATTAATATCATTCAACTCGCTAATGTTGATGTTTGTTATTTTTTATAAAATAAGAGGTGGTTATGAACAATAAAATCCAGTTAGATATTATTTCAGATGTGGTATGCCCGTGGTGCATTATTGGCTATAAAAACCTACAAAAAGCGATTGATGAGTTAGGTGTTAACGACAAAATTGAACTGCAATGGCAGCCATTTGAGTTAAACCCAAATATGCCACCTGAAGGGCAAAATTTACGAGAACATGTTGCGGAAAAGTACGGTTCTTCATTACAAGAAAGTAATCAAGCGCGCATTAACATTAGTGAGCGTGGAGCTGAGGTTGGTTTTGTTTTTAATTTTTTTGACAACATGAAAATTGTTAATACACGTGATGCTCATATTTTATTAGAATACGCACATCATTTAGGTAAACAAACTGAATTGAAGTTGGCTTTGTTTAGCGCAGCGTTTACGGATCAAAAAGATGTTTCTGATCGTGAGACATTATTAAACGAGGTGGAAAAAATAGGGCTTGATGTGGAGCAAGCTAAAGCACATTTAGAAGATACTAGCTATCGCGACCAAGTCATTGAACAAGAGCTATATTGGCAACGTTTAGGTATTTCAGCGGTACCAGCTGTTGTATTTAATCGTCGTAGTGCTTTATCTGGTGCGCAACCAGTTGAAGCTTATAAGCAAGCATTAACTGAGTTGTTAGCTGAAAAATAATCGAGTCCACAAGTGTAGGTTTAAGCGTTGAAAGTACTCACCAATTCATCTGCAATGAATTTTAACATCGATAGGATGACCTAAAGCGAGGAATTATTTTCATATGGGGGTAACTCCAACCTCGCTAAGTAAGCAATATGACTGGTTAATATGTTTAACTTACAAAAAGAAGATGAGTAGGTAGAAAGCGAATATTTAAATAATTTGAAGTATCTCATAACGTAATTTTTTATTCGCAATAGTGAGCTTTACTTGGTCATCAACCTGTTGATTAAATAATGCCGCACCCATTGGAGATTGGGGGGTGACAACCAGCACAGTATGTTGCTCCCATTGTAGTTTGATTCCTCCTGCGACAGGACAAAGTAATAAATATTTAGCTTGTTCAGTATCATCCACTAATACCATTAAAGCACCAAGACCACCTACTTCTGATTTGTGAATCGGTAGATTGAGGCAGGCATCGATATCCGCTTGGCATTGAATGACTCGCTGTGATTGACCTTGTGCGAGGTAGGCCGCTTCCAACGCTAACGTATCATATTTATTTTCAGCAACATTTTCTTCGCAAGTTGCTGTTTCATGAGCACGCTTTGCGGCTGCTTTAGCATTGTTTAAAAGCCGTTGTAAATGAGTCATTAATTGCTGATGTAGTTGCGTTTTATTCATATAATTTGATCACTGCGTTAATAATTTTTTACCAATAAGCTGCATTATCAGTAACTATGTAAATTGAATCAAGTGACATAAACTTGGGCCATATTTAATGGCTTTGTATGCCGCCATATAAGGTTTGATATAAACCATCTTGGGTGAGTAAATCTTGATGTGTTCCCGATTGACTAACCTGACCTTCTTCTAAAACAAAAATATTATCTGCTTGTTTCACTGCGGATAATCGATGTGCCACGATCAAGGTTGTTCGTCCTGATAAAAAGCTATTCAAGGCCTTATGCAGTTTATTTTCTGTTTGTGTATCTAAAGCGGAAGTGGCTTCATCCAAAATAACAAATTGTGGATCAGTGAGCACCATTCTTGCTATTGCAACCCGTTGTCGCTGCCCCCCTGATAAACGTAAACCTTGACGTCCTAAAGGCGTATCTAAACCTGCAGAGAGTTGCTTCCTGAGATCATTAAGTTGTGCTACTTCTAAAGCATGCCATAACTGTTGATCGGTGTAAGGTAAACCCAGTGATAAATTCTGACGCAATGTATCGTTAAACAATACGGGTTGTTGTAATACAACCGATATATTATCGCGGATAATATCGAACCCGACATCATTACTGTCTTCTCCATTAAACAGAATTTGGCCACTGTTTGCTTGATAAACACCAATTAAAAGTTGGATCAGAGTCGATTTCCCTCCACCACTTGCCCCTACTAAGGCGATTTTTTGACCTGCGGGGATAGTTAGGTTTAAATTGTTGAGTACTTGTTTTTCATCGTCATAAGCAAAATTGATGTTTTGAATACGTACTTCAGTAGCTTGTTTTTGAAGGAAAGGATTGACTTTACTCAGAGGGCGATCATCTTCTTCAATATGCATCAGGGTATTGATGCGCTTTAAAGCTGCCGATGCGCTATACCAAGAGAACTGAATGTTTAAGAGCTCTTGCATCGGAGACAACATAAACCATAAGTAACCAAATACAGCAAAAATTTGGCCAATACTTAAATCACTGAACAACACCATTAACATCGCAACGGCACGGAATAGTTCAAAACCTAATAGAAACAGTAAAAATGAAAAACGACCAGCCGCTTCACTTTGCCATGCATATTTATCTGCACTACTTCGAATATCATCTGCTTGCTCTTTAAGTTGATTTAAGAAGGCTTTCTCACGATTAGATGCGCGTAGTTGATAGATACCATCAAGTGTTTCAATAAGACGATTTTGAAATGATTCAAAAGCTTGATTTTCATGTTTTTTAAGATGTTTAACTCGACTTCCTAATTTACGAGAGCAATAAACGACCAAAGGATTAACCAGCAAAATAAATAAACCTAATCGCCAATCAATCCACAATAAAATAGCGGCAGTGCCAAGTACGGTCAAAAAGCTAACAATAAATCGACTTAAGGTGCTGCCGATAAAGCTATCAATCGTTTCAATGTCGGTGATTAGATGTGAATTGATGCCGCCACTACCACGAGTCTCATATTGGCGAATGCTAATTCTTCCTATTTTATCAATCAGTTGTTTACGAATATTACAGGTGATAGTTTTTGAGACTAAGGTGAATTGGCGGCTTTGTAAGATACCTAATAATTGACTTGAAGTGCGCATTATTAGCACGGCTATAAAAATAACAATGATATAATTAGCGGGTTGTTGCCATTGCTCGGGTAAAAAGCGGTTAATAAATTCTACCCCAGCAGCGGGTTGTTTTAATAATATTTCATCCACCATTAACGGCATTAATAATGGAATAGGCACGCTGATTAAGGTTGCTAAAATAGCAATCAAGTTTGCGCTAATAAGGCGTTGCTTATGTTGTTTAGCTTGTTTAATTAACCAAGCCCAATTAATTATAGGGGGAGTGACCAAGATGATAACCATCCTTCTTTGTTGGAGGGCATATTGTACTTAATATTTACTAATGCTCTATTATTTTTCTGATTGCTTATTTATGCCAAATACTTACTAATATCTACAGCGTTCAGTTGTTTTTTATCCAAAAATTTATTTGCATACTGTAAATAAATCCCACTAGTTAAAAATAGTTTGAAAATATCCATATCAATATACTGGTCAAGTGCCATTTGGTGCAAAATATCAATGGCAATATTGATAGGTTTGGCTTTTTTATAAGGTTTATCACTAGCAGTTAACGCTTCAAATAGATCTGCAATCACTAAAATTCTCTCAGGAATCGATAAATCATTGGCACTCAATTTATGTGGGTAAGCAGTGCCGGTTAGTCTCTCAAAGTGTGCCGATGCATAGCGAGGCACGTTAGCGAGTTCAGCAGGGAAAGGTAAGCTTTCTAAAATATGGATAGTACTAATGATATGCTGATTTATTTTGAATTTATCTTCAGTGGTTAGGGTACCTTGATCAATAGAGAGGTTGTATAGTTCACCAAGATTATATTGATATTCAGGTATTTCCATTTTAATAGCAGATTTAGAAGTAAACTCAGCATGATGATCACGCTTAATGAGGTGTTCTTTTTTATTATTTAGTAGTCTTTCTTTTGCGGGTAATTTTTGCTTTTTTTCTAATAAGTTAAGCTCTTCATTAGGTGATAAACCTAATCTATCATCAAAATAGCGCAGCCAGGTTTGCTCACCAATTGTTTGTAAACGTATTATATCTTTTTCGGTCATTAACTGGTCACCAATGTTAGATTTTGCGATAAATTCAAAATCACGCATTAGTTGCAACTGCTGTTTAATTAATGCCTCTTTGAGTGGTTTATTTTGTTCTGGTGCAACTCTGCTTTGTTGGTAATAACTAATTTCTGCATCACGCCATAATATTTCAAAGCGTGCTCTGATTTCATGAATACGGTTGTAATTTGCTTCTAATTTAGTGCCTTTATCAACAATGTGCTGTGGAGTTGTTATTTTACCGCAGTCATGTAACCAAGCTGCAATACGAAATTCTCGATGTTCATCTACATTGTTAAACTTAAATTCTTTGAATGCGGGTAAATTAGACTGATCAATTGCATCGGCTAACATTAAGCTTAATTCAGGGATCCGGTTACAGTGACCAGCAGTATATGGAGATTTATTATCTATTGTCTGTGCAATGCATTTAATAAATGACTCCATCCATTGTTTTTGTGCCGTTTGATGAACTTCAATGGATTGAGTCATATTCACCATAGAATCGTTTAGTTGTTGGATTTCCTCAATTTGGCTCGAGATAGGTTGAAGCTGTTGTTTGTTACCTTGCTTCACTTTATCTATCTCAACTATGAGCGCTTTAATCGGGCGAATAAGGGATGATGATAGTAACCACAATATCGGGAGTAAGATAATTAAGCAGACGACTAAGATGATGAATGACATTTTTAGTTGTTTTATACTCTCAGCAAACAAAATATCATTAGGCACTAAAATAGCTAAGTACCTGTTTTTAATGTCTGTATTGCTTTGCTTGTCATTGTAATTTGCATTTAGCGGCGCGAGATAAAGATGATATTTTTTGTGATTAAGAGAGATTGGATTTAGCTTATGAAAATTCACTGGTTGTTGCGTTAATTCAGTTAATATTGGGTAAGGTAGCAAAGGCAGTTGATTGTTATTTTTAAGTTCAGAGTGCGTTTGATTAGAGGTTATTATCGATCCGTTACCTTGATATAGGTAAAGCTCATTACTCGCATAATTTTGTTTATTTTGACTGTGTTTATTTAAGATATCTGAGAGCGAACTTAAGGTGGTCTCTATGCTTAATACTACATCCGTATCTGGGACTTTTACTGAATAGGTTTGGCCTAGTATTGGTGATTGTGAAATTATATAAGCCGCAGATCTTTTTACCTTTAAAGTCTCAGCATTTTGATACCAAGTTAATTTGCTGGCATCGACGTTTGTCTCTTCTTGATGTTGTGCTCGTAAGGTAAATGCTTGATCAAAATAAAAAATTTGGCGTAGACCTTGATTGTCTTGGTTGCTTACGGAAATAAATACCCATCGATCTGAGTCTTCAGTTTGTAAACTAGGGGGATTAACTCGTTGTTTATTTAAACTCACCAATTGCTGTAAATCACCATTTGCAAAAGCGAGGGAGATTGAGCGATAGGATTCATTTTTTTGCATTACATTCGCAAATAATTGTAAAGCATCATGGCTTATTTTTTGCTCCTCGACTAAGTTATTAAAATTAGCCAGCAGAGTGCTGTAATTGGCGGCTGTTTGGTCATTTTGGTTAATATAATCACGGACTCTATTGGTTTCAGATTGATAGAGTTGAGCTGTGGAAGTTTGCACCACTGATTGATTGAAATAATACTGTAAAGCAATTGTCATGGAAGCGATGAGTAGGAAAGCAAATATCAACACACTGACTATGGCTGTACGAATTGAGTACGTCATTTTTTGAGACTTTTTAGACATAGTTCATCCTGGCATTTGATTATTTACTCGGGTATTTGAGCTTAGTTTTTTCAATTTCTAACAAACGTTTTTCAATTATATTAAGAACAAGATGCAGACCAAGCATTTGGGCGCTGTTTAATGCCGTCATAAATATTAAAACAATACCTAATAAACCTGCTTTTAGCATTTTTTTTGAAAATGCATCCTTGCTGCAATTTTTTAATCGGTTTATTAAGTATTGTTGTGCGTTTTTATGTCTATTCTATTCTATTCTATTTAGTTTGGATAAATACCACTGCCATTTCGCTTAATTTTCTATTCATGTTAACTGATTAAAATGGTTAATATTTATGTTACTCGCTTTACTATTAACCACTGTATTGACTACCACTGTATTGACTACCACTGTTCATTTAATTAAGTGAAAAGTATTACTGGTTTTTATTTTGCCACTCTTTTGCTTTGTTGATTAATGGCACAATGCTAGAGCCTTGCACAAGAATTGAAAATAGAACAACACCGTAGGTCATCACTAAAATAATTTCTCGTACATCAATTTGTTTTTCTGGTAATACCCACACGCCAGCAGGAATTGCCATTGCCATTGCTAATGCCAAACCTCCGCGTAATCCACCCCATGTTAAAATACGTATAGAATAAGGGTTATAACTGCGGAAACGATGAAAACCTATATAAGATAAACGAACGCTTAAATAACGAGCTAACAAGACTAAGGGAATAGTAATTAACATGATTATCCAGTCTTCGTTATGGAAGTTAAATTGCAACATACTTAAACCGATCAATAGGAATAATATACCGTTTAAAAATTCATCTACTAATTCCCAAAAATGGTCTAATTGGGCTTTACTTTCTTTAGAGAAACCATTTTTTCTTGTCCAGTTACCAATCATGATACCTGCAACAACCATCGCCAATGGCCCAGAGACTCCGATCATTTGCCCAAATACGTAACCAGCAGTTGGGACACCAATTGTTAACAATAATTCCATTGCATGATCATTAGTTGCACTAATTAAATAGTGAAACAATAATCCAAGTGCAAAACCATACACAATACCGCCAATAGCTTCATGTAAAAACAGCATGGAAACACTTTCTATCGTTAATGGTTGACCAGAAAAAGCAATGCTAAATAAGGTGACAAAAATAACCAGACCAAAGCCGTCATTGAATAAAGATTCACCTTCAATTTGAGTTGATATTCGCTTTGGAGCATCCAACTTTTTAACTATTGCTAGCACTGCAATTGGATCGGTTGGTGATATTAATGAACCAAATAATAAACAATAAATGAGATCGAAAGGGAGGCCAATAAGAGAACAAATGAAGTACAAGGAGTAACCGATAAAGAAAGTAGAAAACAGTGTTGCACCCAAGGCTAATACTGTGATTTCCCATTTTTGATCTTTTAAACTTTCTAATTTAATGCCTAACCCGCCCGCAAATAGTAAAAATCCTAATAAACCATTTAATAAAAAATGTTCAAAGTCTAATTTAGCGAGTTGAGTAACAGCAATATCTTGCAATTGTGTAAAGCCATTTTTACCTGCAACAACGATTAATAGTGATAACAGTAATGAACCTGCGGTAATCGCAATCGTGTTTTGCCACTTCCCTAATTTACTATTAACAAATGTAATCAGCATTGCGGCGGCGGCGAGGAAGCATAAAGTAGCGTAAACGGACATAAAATAACCTGACGAATAAATAAAACAATGAATATAATGCCAATTAGTAGCAAATACTATGCTTAGTTTATTATTTTATAGGAATTCCCCTCTCTATTTACTCAAATGTTTGCGCAGTAAAAACAAGCGAATACAAGGTAAAGCCTTATGTAAATGATTGTTCCTTTAATAAATACTTTAACTCAGTAGGCGCTTTTTTTAAGCAGTAAGATTGATCAGTGCCTAAGTGGAATTAGTATCATTTTTTGCTTGAATGAGTTTTAACTATTTAAGTGTTTGTATTTTTTAACTTCTTGGTTTTGACTTTAATAGGAAGCGTGATTTTTACAAAAATATTCATTACATACATTTTTATGTTTTTAACTAAAAATTAAACGCTGTTTATTGTTGTTGTTTATTATTACTGGAAGTTTTTTACACTGCTTCTTTATTTATTAAAGCTTATGTTTCTATTATTTTTTATGAAAGCTAGGGAGGGGGGATATATGGCTTTAGCTATTGCTTCTGAGCATATGACGTCAGTATTTTATTCACGAAATTATTTTTAATGACATTTTCACGTCCACCTATTATCTAAACCAGTAATTGTTAGCTTTAAAGTTAGGTTACTTTTGTGCGAGATCGACCATCGTCAATGTAATAGATCCTCACTTTAAATCTTTTCTTTAATATATTCTTAAAATAAAAAATACAGTTAAAGTATTGATATTAAAGTAAAAGTCTGTTTTTTATGCTTATGTTTGACAATGTTTTGATATATAAGTTCCTTTTATAAAAGAGATACGCAGTATTATTTATCCCGCAAACAAGGACGTAATGGTTTACAGGATGTAAATTAGCAACGGAAAGCAGGAAACAACAGGATGTTGTTACACGGTAAATAAGGACTATTTATCGTATTAGGATGATAAAAGGACACTTCAAGGAATGAAGTTAGATAAACCGGATGTTTATCGTTACGGACAAGCAAGGATGACATTACAGGATGTAATGAGGACACCTTCCAAGGAAAGGGAGCTGTTAATAAGCAGGATGTTTATTAAATAGGGATGTATCAAGGAAGAAACCAGTAGGATACTGGGTTGATAAACCGGATGTTTATCGTATATGGATATAAGCAAGGAAGAAGCCCGAAGGATACGGGGAGTGGATGCCTAGTATGGCAATAGTCAAATGGATTTTTGCATGGAGCAATTTCTATCACGGATTTGATAGTGAGACTAAAATTAGGGCAGCTTAGGCTGCCCTTTCCTATTTTTGTAGTACCGTAAGTAGTACCGTAAATAGACCCCATAGAATAATCATCTGCTCTAACCTCTAACCTCTAACCTATAACCCCTAACCTATAACCTATAACTAATGTCTAATTCTATGATTTGTAGAACGTACTTTTAATAGATGATTGATTATTCACTATTCAAAACGTACTCTTAGTTCTTTTTTATGAGAGCTTAATATGGCCACTTTTGCTGCTGTCGAAATACCTTTTAATTATCGTAATACTTGCTGGTTTTGTGGTGAGCCTAGCGATAAAAAAATCAAGTTTCCTAAAAATGATTACGAAATTAATATTTTGAGTCATCACCCTCTCACTTTACCTAGCTGTAAAGAGTGTGCGAATATCGTAAAACGTTCAGCATTCCCTTCTATTTACGGTTATCGTGATGCTATCAAACAGGCTTTAGCCGTTAAACATCAAAAGGTACTTAGCATTGGCTCTAATTGGACCAAAAAAGAGCTTGAAGAGTCTGAATTAGAGGGTAGTGCATTTGAAGGTTTTAAGCGAAGTGCATGGCCTATGTTTGAAATGATGCAGGCTCGTATTAACTATCCAGGTTGGCCTCTGGTGATTAATAACAATTTGTTAGAAGTAGATAATGATAATGACAGCTTTGAGTTTGATGGTGTTGTGTATGTCTCCTTGGATGATGCAGTAATACATGCAGTTAAAACGTTCTTTTTAGATGAAGCGTTATTTACGCGTGTATTAAGTGTATTAGGCAAGAATAAATTTAGCCAAGCAATACGTTTATGCCGCTTATATCCAAATTTAACACCTAAAACTCGAGAAGATGTTTTTCTAGAAATATTAGACAGTATTGGTATCTAATAACAATTCCACTGGATAGCAGAACAAACTTGTTGCTTTAAATGAACTATTTCTGCGTTATAAACATTATAAATAGAGCTTGAATTCAAGTAATAAGTTAGCGGGATTTCTGTTTGATATATGCTCACCTAGTTAATGAGATTGATATAAGATTAATCGGTGTGAGGTGTAATGGCCTAATTAAATAGGTGATTGAGTTTATTTAAAAGGAAAAAATATGAGTGATAAAAAGGAACAAGCAAAAATACAAGCAGAAAAAACTGCGCAAGAAAAAAAACCAAGTGAAGAGGAGTTACAGCAATGGTTAGATGCAGTGCACTTTGGCAGTTGCTGCAGCGATCCATCGATCTTTGACGATGAGCAGAAAAATAATGACGATTGTACTATAGAAAAAAATCCGCTACTAAACAGAAGTAATTAATCGCTAGATAACAAGTACAAAAAAAGCCAAGAATTAGTCATCACTCTTGGCCTTAATATTTAATCTATTCTTTAATAACTAATAGTTAACATTATGCTTTTTTGTTACGACGAGAAAAAGCGAAACCTAAAAGACATAAACCTAATAATGCCGTACCAGCTGGAGCAGGAATAGCTGTTGAAGAGAACGACACATATTTAGTATTACCTTGTGCAGTTATCGCCCATGTTGCAGCTGTTTGGTCAAATCCATTACCAGTGATATGGCCATTCCCTACAAGGGTGCGACGTGTAATACCTAAAGAAGTAGCAATTATATTATCTACCACATCAGTAATTGTGAAAGTGAAACCACCAACTTGCCATAACGTTGTAGGCATAAATGCTGATAAATCTAAGTCTGTAAACGTTGCTAGACTACCTTCTAAGGTATCAAAGTCTCCAGTTACAGTTGGACCAAAATTACTCACATTCACTGTATCAAATTTGATCGCAGTTACTGCTGTTGCTGTGTTTGTTATTGATGCGCCACCAATAAAATCAATTCGACCTTGAATAGGCACTGCAGAAGCTGTATTTGACACCAATAAAAGCATCAGCGAAGTTGCTACTATAGAAATAAATTTTTTCATTTGAGTATCACCGTTAATAAAAATGGAAAATTCCACCTGTTGTTATATATGCATATTTTGTGCCAAAAATTTATTTTGTTAAATATCAGTAATTTAAATGTTTTTTTATAAATAAAAAGACTATTTAGTCTGAGGCTGTAAGATTATTCAACAGTTTTTATATCGTTCATTAATTACACTATTAAGAAATAAAGATGATACTTTTACCTGATTACGTACAAAACTCAGCAACTTTAGCGCGCTCTTTATCGTAATAATCCTAATGAATACATTACTTTTCCATTACCATTTTTAATTCATGAATGACGGAAAAAAGCACCAAATTTTTAAATGTTTTGTATTTAACCATCTGAAATTAAATAACTTTAATTTTTTATATGGCCGAGTTTTGTGGGTAAACAAGTACTTTTATAATTAATTTTTCCTTTTCTTCAGTCACTTTAATTGACCCTAAGGCGAA
>TARA_R110001583_G_scaffold1887_15_pt1 | contig 12954 bp, 11 predicted proteins | sample TARA_R110001583 | Tara Oceans TARA_R110001583 (sample SAMEA4398432) | marine metagenome | biome: Polar Biome; feature: [MES] marine water layer (ENVO:01000295) within the mesopelagic zone...; material: water (ENVO:00002006), including particulate matter (ENVO:01000060) such as...... | reverse complement strand
GAGACGACCTGTGATTCTTTATCGCTTTTGGAATAGGTATGTCCATACGTTTTTGTATAAATGATCTTTTCTGATGATTTCCACTCCACTATCGATAAGGAATCCATTAATTGAATACCTCCGGCATCGACCCACGAAAGATATTGGTCGGGGGTTTGTATTAAAAACCAATCCCCCTCTTTTTTATAGACCTTGACCGGTGTACCCAAAGTAGCTTGTGTTGCCAATTCGGCAGAATGTTTAGGTTGGCTACGTAGATTGGCCACGGAAATGTTAATAACGGCTTGGGTTTCCCCTTTAAGTCCCTTCGAAGGCAACAACTGGACACTATCAATAAAATCGATTTTGTTAGCAGTTAACTTCAGTTTTAAGGCATCGACCGCATTGGGTAGGTTGCTTTCCCCTTTTAAGATGTAAGAATCACTACTCCTAATGGCCTCTATATTAAAAAGGGCTACCCGTTTATCCGGTGCGTATTCATTTTTTATATCCGTGATCTGTTGCTGAAAGGGAATGCCGGCATCCTCCTTTACATTACATCCTTCCAACAAGAAAAAGATTATGAATACATACCTGAAAACGCACTTGAAAGTCATATACATCTATTTTTATTCAAAAGTAGATAATGATTTTTATCCTTCCCATTTCAATGTACTATTCTTTTAACCGTTTTTCGCTAATTTAGCCTCCAATGGAAAAATTAAAGGTCATAGAACTCTTTGCAGGAGTCGGTGGTTTTCGATTAGGGCTTGAAAGCACGGGTGGTTATGAGGTGGTTTGGTCCAATCAATGGGAGCCTTCAACAAAAACCCAACATGCATCAATGGTTTATGAGGCCCGGTTTGGTGCCAAAAACCATAGCAATGAAGATATTTCTGAAGTTAAAACAGATGAAATACCCAATGCCGATATTTTAGTCGGTGGATTTCCGTGCCAGGATTATTCCGTGGCGACGACTTTGCAGAACTCCAAAGGATTAATTGGTAAAAAGGGCGTTTTATGGTGGTCTATACATCGTATTCTTTCAGAAAAAAAGACACCTCCCAAATATTTATTCCTAGAAAATGTAGACCGTCTGTTAAAATCCCCATCGACCCAACGTGGGCGTGATTTTGCCATAATGCTCAAAAGCTTGGATGATTTGGGATATGCGGTAGAATGGAGGGTAATCAATGCAGCGGATTACGGAATGCCCCAAAGACGTAGACGCATATTTTTTATAGGATACCATAAATCTACCCCGTTATATAAAAAGCTGAACAAAGCGGATAAAAAAGACTGGATTACCACAGATGGTACCATAGCAAGTGCTTTCCCGATAAACAGTACATTGGAACAATTTCAAGATTTCACCTTAACCGACGATTTGGTGCAGATTTCAGAGCACTTCAATAAAGGGGAAAAGTTATCCCCTTTTGCCAATAGTGGTGCCTTTATTAATGGTAAAGTGTTTACGGCAAAGACGACTCCAAATTATGACGGAGTACGAACGGTATTAGGTGATGTACTTCAAAATGGGGAAGTTACAAAGGAGTTTTTTGTACCATCGGAAGAATACCCCAAATGGGAATATTTAAAAGGGGCCAAGAGGGAAATTAGAACGGCAAAAAGCGGTTTTGAATACAACTATAGCGAAGGGGCCATGGTCTTCCCCGATGCTTTGGACAATGCCTCCCGTACCATTATCACCGGGGAAGGTGGTCGAAGTCCGTCACGATTTAAACATGTGGTACAAACCAACAAAGGGTTGCGAAGGTTAACCCCTGTGGAACTGGAACGGTTGAACATGTTCCCGGACAATCATACACGATTGGATGGCATCTCGGATACCAAACGTGCTTTTTTTATGGGCAACGCTTTGGTCGTTGGGGTGGTTGCACAAATAGGAAAAACACTCTTCGGTAAAATCAACAACTAAATCGTGGATGCGAGTAATTTTAAAAGTGATCTACAAAAGGAAACACAGCTTTCTACGCTTTTAGATCGCCTTTACCATAAACACTTGAGATTTTATGATTTTGAACGCATTTCTGACCTGAATCTACAGCTTAAGGGTGTGGACTTGATCTTTACGAAAAAAAGTGATCAAAAAGCGTTTTATATTGATGAAAAAGCACAATTGGATTACATAAATGACGATTTACCCACATTCGCCTTTGAGCTGAGTTATCAAAAAAATGGAAGTCTAAGACAAGGCTGGCTGTTTGATCCTAGTAAAAAAACCGATTTCTATGCACTGGTTACCGCCATCTATTCCGATGAACCCCAGCGCTATACGTCCTGTAAAATCACAATGGTTAACCGAGCCAACCTTCTTACCTTTTTAAAAACAAAAAACCTCACCCAAGAAACCCTGGAAAACTATCAAAAAGAAACCAATGGAAAGCACGGGAAGTTTGTATTGAAAGAGCTGCATTCCCATTCAGAAGGTTATCTGTATTCATCAACAAAGAACAAAGCCGAAAAACCCTTGAATCTGATATTGAAACTCGATTTTTTGATAGAAAACGGAGTTGCCAAACGTTTGATTTAAATGTTTTTATATTTTCATGAACCTTCTAATCAGTTATGAAATCTAGGCTAAAATCCGTCCCAAATCATTACTTTTAAACATCGAATTTGTGTTTGTGCACAACGTACAAAACACCATTTTCATTATTCATTTTTTTAAATGACGTATATGCGGTTATTCAAATACATTACTACTACAATAGCATGTTTAAGCCTCATAACGGTATGCTATTCTCAAAAGAAGAAGGATAAACTACCCTATATGGATAGTAATCTTGAGGTTGAACTCCGAGTCAATGATCTGTTGGGCCGTATGACATTGGAGGAAAAAATCTCACAGATGCAGATGGTAAGCTTATCTTCCTTAGGATTCGACAAAAATGAAAAAGTAAGTCCGAGTTCTTTGGATAGTTTATTTCAAGGACAAAGCATTGGTTGTCTGGAGAGTCCGTTTATAGGCGTAGACCAAATCGCAAAGCTTTCTGAAGCTGCGGATGACTATCTTCGCAATAATACAAGACTGGGTATACCTGCCATTCAAATTGCAGAATGCCTGCATGGGCAGTTGGCCTTTGGCGCTACCATCTTTCCACAGGCCATTGCGCAAGGAAGTACTTGGAATACCGAACTTGTACAAAGAATGAGTTCCCATATTGCTTACGAAGCGAGCCTTTCAGGGGTTGATCAAGCCTTATCGCCTCTTTTTGATTTGGCTAGGGACCCAAGATATGGTAGGGTTGAAGAATGTTATGGGGAAGACCCCTTTCATGTAGCCGAAATGGGAAAAGCTTTTGTAATAGGTATGCAAGGAAATCCAGAGGTAACAAAAGAACATATACCGGATAATAAACTTATGTGTACGGCTAAACACTTTGTAGCCTATAGCACACCGATTGCAGGTATTAATTTAGGACCTAATAATGTTGGACCAAGGGATTTGAGGGATTTACACTTATATCCTTTCAAAAAGGTAATACAGGAAGCAAACATTTATTCGGTTATGCCTGCCTACAATGAACTTAATGGCATTCCACTACATAGCAATGAATACCTTATGAAAGATATTCTTCGTAAAGAATTAGGTTTTAAAGGCTATGTATTTTCTGATTATGAGGCTATTTGGATGTTAGAACATTTTCATAAAGTAACCCATGACAAGAAAGAGACCGCTATTGAAGCAATAAAGGCAGGTATTGATCTTGAAGCACCAAAACCCTATGCATTTTCAGAATTGGAAGAACTTATAAAAGATGGTAAAATAGATATCTCTTTAATCGATCAAGCAGTTACGAACATTCTTACCGCAAAATTCAAAGCAGGTCTTTTTGAAAAACCTTATAACACCCCTAAAAAGGTTTCGGATATGGTTCATACTCAAGAAGCAAAAAACCTTGCACGTGAAGTAGCCGAGGAATCGATAATACTTCTTAAAAACCAAGATGACCTATTGCCTTTAAAAACTTCCAACCTTAATTCAATCGCTGTTATAGGTCCCAACGCGGATCAGGTTCAATATGGAGATTATAGTGCCACTAAGGATAATGGATCTGGGGTAACCATCTTAGGGGGAATAAAGAATTATGTAAACAATACTATTAAAGTAAACTACGCCCAAGGGTGTACCATTACCGGTCTCGATAATAGTGATATCCCTGCAGCCGTGGCAGCAGCAGAACAAAGTGATGTTGTTGTTTTGGTGATTGGGGGAACAAGTATGACCTTATCGGGTATTGGATGGGGAAAGGATATTCCCGGTGATTATGCAACTTCGGGAGAAGGTTTTGATAGAACCTCCTTAACACCGCCAGGCATTCAACCAGAATTGATTAAGGCCATATATGATACAGGTAAACCTATAATATTGGTCATGGTTCATGGGCGTGCCTATTCAATTGAATGGGAAAAAGAACATATACCTGCTATTGTCGAGGCATGGTATCCTGGGGAAGAAGGAGGAAATGCCGTTGCGAATATCCTTTTTGGGGAAGTGAATCCGTCAGGAAAATTACCGGTTTCGGTACCAAAAAGTGTAGGGCACGTGCCAACTTTTTATAATACGAAACCCTCAGGTAAGGGTTTTTATTACAAAAGGGGAACAAAAGAAAAACCAGGAAGGGATTATGTATTTTCCTCACCGGATGCCCTATTTCCCTTTGGTCATGGATTAAGTTATACCCAGTTCGAATATTCCGATTTAAAAGTAGAAAATACAAAGCTTGATAGGAAAGAGTCCGTAAACATATCAATGGCCATAAAGAACATTGGTATAAGAAAAGGTAAAGAAGTAATCCAGGTATATATCAACGATAAAGTCAGTTCGGTTACCACTCCTATAAAAGTTTTGAAAGAATTTAGGAAAATTGAGCTGAAACCATCAGAGACCAAGAAGGTTGAATTTTCCATACCGATTGAAGAACTCGGTTTATGGAATAAAAATATGGAATATTCGATAGAATCGGGAGAATTCGACATCATGATAGGCAGTTCCTCTGAAGACATACGCCTTACAAAAACCATAATGATCAACTAGGAAGGGTTCCTATTGTTGAAAATAAGATCCAATTACCTTAATTAATAAAATTTATTTTAACTTAATTCATTGTTAATCAATACTTAAAATTTGTTTTTATAAGAATTTTCCACTACTTTGGAAATATGATCAAAATAGATAAAACAGAGAATTTAGAATTTTTAGAGAAGTCCATTCACCATTTGGAAGCAACTGGTTTTGAAAATATCAAAGCTGATATGGAAGGGTACGAAACCCCAAAATCTTACATTCGAAAAGAAAGCGGTGTTAAAATTACCCCGGACATCGTAGCGCTGAAAAACGGAATCAAATATATTTTTGAAATCAGCCTAAAATCTGAAAAGCCGTTGCTATTGAAATCTAAATGGTTGTTTTTGGATACTTTGAGTCGACTAAAATCGAATCGTTTTCGAATTATCACTACTAAAGGGCATTACAAATTCACCAATAACATGCTTGAAGATATTAACCTTACCAACAAATCACCCATTCGTATTTAAATAGCTTCCAATTACTTTTTTAACATACCTATATGGGGAATACCATCTTCTAGATATTCTTGCCCAATTTCTATAAATCCTAAAGAATTATAGAATTTCTTAAGATACTTCTGTGCCGATATCTTAATGGTGGTTTCTTTGAAATTATCCTGAACAGCTTGTATGGAAGCATTCATAATTTCATAACCATAGCCATATTTTCGTTCTGATTCCTTGACTACCACACGACCTATACTGGCTTCTTTAAAATAATCACCAGGTTTGAATATTCGGGTGTAGGCGACTACTTCGTTGTTTTTAATTCCAAGAACGTGAAGTGCTTTTTGATCTTTTTGATCTATATCTTGGTATACACAATCCTGTTCAACCACAAAAACTTCGGACCGTAGTCGTAACGTGCTATATAGTTCTTGTATAGAAAGTGCTTCGAATTCTTTTACTACTAGGTCCATTATTAATCTTGTACGATTATCTGTTTGGCATCACACTTTCCGAATTCGGGTTGGATGTTAACATGATTAATTCCAAAGTTATGGTATACCTCTTCCTCTATTTTATCTAAAATAATATCAAACTCGGAAAGTTTTATATCTTTTTGAAAATCTATATGGGCCTCAAGATGCACCTCATCCTCGTTCAATTGCCAAATATGCACATGGTGCACATTTTTTATAGGTTCAATTTTACTAATGGCCTCAACGATATTTTGAACATGAATGGTACTTGGTGTAAATAACATGAGTACCCTAGTCGATTCTTTTAAAAGATCGTATCCCATGAATATTAGGTAAACGGCTATAGCCAAGGTCAAAGTTGGATCAACCCAATACATTTGAAAGAATTTCATTAACAACCCCCCTATCAATACGGCAACAGAAGCCAACATATCGGTTAACAGATGTAAATAGGCCGATTTCATATTCATATTATTATCAGCATGTTTTTTCAACAATAAAACACTGAAACCATTGGCTGCAATTCCTAAAAGGGATAACCAAATAACAAGGTTAGATTCAATAGGTATAGGATTTAAAAAACGCTCTATAGCTTCTTTTATCAATATAATGGCAACGATAATCAATGTAGCGGCATTTACGAAAGCTGCAATGATCTCTGCCCTTTTATATCCGAATGTTTTATTGGTACAAGCCTTCTTCTTGGAGAGGATGGTCGCAACATAACTCACGATCAACGAAAGTACATCGCTGAAATTATGGAGTGCATCTGACAATAGGGATAAACTACCTGAAATAAGTCCACCAATAACCTGGGAAACCGTTATAAGAATATTCAGGAATATAGATATAATAAGGTTCTTTCCTTTTAGGTCTGTATGGGCATGTGAATGATGATGATGTGCCATAAGAATAATTAAAAGGTTCGATGAAAAAAATTCATCAAATCGAAAAATATAAAAATCTGCTTTTTATGAACAAGGTATCTTTTCAATACGTCTTTCATGCCTTCCGCCCTCAAAATTGGTATTCAAAAATACCTGTACCATTTCCAAGGCTTGGGGTAAAGAAATATATCTTGCCGGTAAACTCAAAATATTCGCATCATTGTGTTCTCGGGCCAATTGCACGATCTCTTTGTTCCAACAAAGGGCACAACGTATTTTTTGGTGTTTATTGGCGGTCATTGACGCACCATTGCCACTGCCACATATTATAATGCCAAAATCCACTTTTTCTTGCTCAACATCTTCAGCAACAGGATGCACAAAATCAGGATAATCTACACTATCACTACCATTGGTACCATAATTGGTGACTTCAATATCCATCGATTTTAATAGACCTATAATTGCTAGTTTATATTCTGTTCCCGCGTGATCGTTACCTATAGAAATTTTCATGATAATAAAATAAGGGTATGTTATATACAAAGGTACAATAACATTGTTATCCACAATAATAAAGAAGCTTTCACGTTAATAGTATATTATAATCAAATTACAATGTTATTATCTCTCCTTTATCATTTGTTAACTTGTTTATAAATAAGTAGAAAATAGTAGTATCTAAATTTTGTTATTACCATTCCTTTTTGTTGTACAAAACAATACTATAAGAAAAGAATTTACTTCTTAGAAAATAATAGGAAGATATTAAATTAATTCTGTTCGTAGTTAACAATAAATCAACTTATACTTATCAATAATTTAATGTTGAAACAGGTTATCAATATGCGTTGATAAAAAATATAATCCCCTGATTCATAAAAGGAATATGAAATGATAAGTTGTCAATAAACTTTTTTAATACTATAAACCTACTTTTTAAACATTTTTTTATAACTACTATTAACAAGCAATCATAAACATCATTTTGTTTTTTAATTAATAAAAGAAAAATAGATATATATAATATATGTTGATAACATTGATCAATGTAAAATAAAGCTTAAGGTAATATGTATCATATAGGTAATGGATTATAATTTGTAATTTTCCACTCAAATAGAATTTTAATGTCGAAGAAGAAAAAGAAAGCAAGAAACCATAGAATAAACGAAATAACCAAAGGAATTTTTACCGTACTTGAAAAAGACCCTAAAAAAGGTTTCACTTATAAACAAATAGCCGAAAGAATCGGTGTTACTGATGCCAATGAACGCAATCAGCTAATAAAAAAACTTACCCAACTTAAAGAGAAAAAAAGAATTTTGGAAGAGACCAGGGGTCATTTCAAAGCCGTGCCATCCACTAAAACATACCATACGGGTAAAGTGGATATAACAGGTAGAGGCAATGCATATATTATAGTGGAAGGAATGGATGAAGATGTTTTCGTTCCTTTTAATAAATTAAAGAAAGCTTTTCATAAAGATACCGTTGAGGTTTATATTTTCCCGAAAAGAAAAGGAAAAAAATTGGAAGGTGAAATTACCAAGGTCTTAGAAAGAAACAAAACCTCTTTCGTGGGTATCGTGGATATGCAAAAGACCTTTGCTTTTGTAAGACCTTCAGATTTTAGAATGTACACCGATATTTTCGTACCAAAAGAAAAAATAAACGGTGCCCAAGATGGTGATAAGGTAATTGTTGAAATAACGGAATGGCCAGATAATACGGATTCGCCTTTCGGATCCATTACCGATGTTTTAGGTAAACCTGGGGAACACCAGACAGAAATACATTCAATTTTGGCGGAGTATGGTTTACCTTATGAATTTCCTCATGAGGTTGAGCAATATGCCAATAAAATAGATACATCTATAAAACCTGGGGAAATAGCCAAAAGAAGGGATATGAGAAAGGTACTTACCTTTACGATAGACCCTAAAGATGCGAAGGATTTCGATGATGCCCTTTCTTTTGAGATTTTGGATAATGGTAATTATGAAATAGGAATACACATTGCCGATGTATCGCATTATTTAAAACCGGATACTTTATTGGATGATGAGGCCTATAATAGGGCAACCTCGGTTTATCTTGTAGATCGTGTAGTACCCATGTTGCCCGAAGTACTTTCGAATAATGCCTGTTCTTTACGACCAAACGAGGAAAAATATACATTTTCCGCAATTTTTGAATTGAACGGTAAAGCACAGATCCAAAATCAATGGTTCGGTAGAACCGTTATAGATTCCAATGAACGCTTTGCCTATGAAGAAGCACAGCATATTATTGAGAATGGTAATGGTAGTATACCTGACGAAATATCTATTCGTGGAGGAGCTTACACGGTTTCAGATGATGTTGTAAAGGCTACTTTGATAATGGATAAGTTAGCGAAGATCATGCGGGATAAAAGAATGCAACAAGGCGCTATTTCCTTTGATAAGGTTGAGGTTCGTTTTAATTTGAACGAAAACAATGAACCTGAAAGTGTTTATTTTAAAGAAGCTAAGGATGCCAATAAATTAATTGAGGAATTTATGTTACTTGCCAATCGTAAAGTAGCTGAGTTCATTGGAAAACAGAAGCCAAAGAAAACCTTTGTTTACCGAACACATGCCGATCCCGATGAAGATAAGTTAATTGCCCTGAATTCGATTATTTCAAGGTTCGGACATAAGTTGGACTTTAAAGACAAAAAGTCGATAAGTGCCTCTTTAAACCAGCTTCTCGAGGATGTTAAGGGTAAAAAAGAACAGAATTTGGTAGATACCCTTGCCATTCGAAGTATGAGTAAGGCCATTTATACCACCGATAATATTGGCCATTACGGTTTAGCCTTTGATTATTACACTCATTTTACTTCCCCAATTCGTAGATATCCCGATGTAATGGTACATCGTTTATTACAGCATTATTTAGATAATGGTGCTTCGGCCAAGGAAGAAGTATATGAGGATAAATGTAAGCACTCTTCGGATATGGAAAGTTTGGCGGCCAACGCGGAACGTGATTCCATTAAGTACATGCAGATCAAGTTTATGCAGGATCATCAGGACCAAGAATTCGTCGGTGTTATTTCAGGGGTAACCGAATGGGGCATCTATGTCGAGATTATCGAGAATAAGTGCGAAGGCATGGTACGAATACGTGATATAAAAGGGGATTATTTTATCTTTGATGAAAAGGAATACGCCATTGTCGGTGAGCGTACCAAACAATCATATCAATTAGGGGATGAAGTCATAGTAATGGTAAAAAATACAGATCTTATAAAACGCCATCTAGACTTTTCACTCATCGGAAAGAACGAATAAATTCGTTTTTTGGAATAGAATTTGTTTAAGTTAGTAAGAAAATACCTAAAAACTGAAACAATGAAAAATTTGGTTTGGCTTGTGGTGCTCTTATTTGTTTGTCAAATATCAGTAGCTCAGGACGATAAAATTACCCAGGATCTTCAACCATTTTCAGAGGTGAAGGCTTTTGATGGTTTGTCTATAAATCTAATCAAATCCACTGAAAATAAAGCTGTTATTTCCGGCGTAAATACTGATAATGTTGTGATTGTCAATAATGCTGGCATTTTAAAAATACGAATGCAGATAACTAAAATATTCAGCGGTTATAGAACTTTTATAGATCTGTATTACACGGATAAAATAGTGGTAGTAGATGTAAATGAAGATGCAAGGATTTCTTCTCAAGAAGCCATTACCCAGGATGTTTTGGAACTTAAAGCACAAGAAGGAGGCGAGTTGAATATTAATGCCAATGTAGAGCAATTGTTGATAAAAGCCGTTACGGGTGGGGTTATAAAAAGTTCTGGAACGGCTAAACTACAAGACGTAGCGATTAATACAGGAGGCGTTTATGAAGGAAAAGATTTGATTACAAAGTTTTCTACCATAAATGTCAATGCAGGTTCTAAAGCAGAAATTTATGCTTCTGATTATGTAAAGGCAACTGTAAAAGCCGGTGGAGAGGTTTTAGTATATGGCGACCCCACAAAAATGGATGAAAAAACAGTATTCGGTGGAATAATAACTAGAATGTAGGATTACTAATGTTAGATGATATACAAGCAGCGATTCCGTTGGGCTTTTTATTGAGCTTTATGATCGGTCCGGTGTTTTTCGTGCTTTTGGAAACCAGTGCCGTTAAAGGATTTAGGGCAGCTTTGTCTTTTGATATAGGTGTTATATTGGCCGATATTCTTTTTTTAACGTTAGCTTATTTCAGTAGTTTCCAACTACTCGAGAATTTAAGTAACCAACCTGGTCTGTATGTTTTTGGTGGGGTAATATTATTGGTCTACGGTATTACTACGTATTTTAAAACCGATGTAAAAAAATCGAAACCTTCATTAAGAACTAAAAAGAGCGATTATCTAAGTTTGTTCGTAAAGGGATTTTTATTGAATTTCATCAATATAGGAGTACTTGTGTTCTGGTTGGGTATTATTATCGTAGTAGGGCCTAGTTTAAACAATGACCCCAATCGTATTGTTGTTTTCTTTGCGGCTATGTTAGGGGCTTACTTAACCACCGATATCTTTAAGATATTATTGGCAAAACAATTAAAAAGAAAACTTACCTATAAAAGAATCTCTCGCATTAAAAAAGGTTTGGGAATAATACTTATCATTTGTGGTTTGGTCCTTATAACCAAAGGATTTTTACCAAAAGATAAATTCAATATTGAAAAAGGAATTGAGCAGATTGAACAGATAAGGGAATAGTTTAAAATAAAAAAACTCCTTGAAAAAGGAGGTTTTTTAAGAGGCATCGAATGGAATCGAACCACTGTATAAGCCCTTGCGGGGCCTAGCCTAGCCACTCAGCCACAATGCTATTTTTGGAGGTTGAAATTTTGTAGCTAATCCATCAATTTCAAAAAGACTCTTTAAAAACTTAATGAGATTAAAGAGGCATCGAGCGGATTCGAACCGCTGTACAAGCTTTTGCAGAGCTGTGCCTAGCCACTCGGCCACGATGCCATTTTAGTTTTGGAAGTGCAAAGGTAGCATCTTATTCTTAGGTTTCAAAACTATTGTTTATGATCTTTTAGAACGTAAAATCGTAGTCACCATTTCAACATCACCACCTATTGGGGGATTTATTTTAGAGACGGCTACTTTTATTTTTGAAACAGTCATTAACTCCTTTAATACCCTATCTATGATTCTTTTTGCTACATGTTCGAGTAATTTGGAAGGAATACCCATTTCCTCTTTAACGATGCGGTTTATATGAACATAATCAACGGTATCAATAAGATTATCCGATACGGCGGCTTTCTTTAAATCTGTCTTTACAGAAATATCGACACGATATTCACTGCCGATGATACTTTCCTCTTCCAAACACCCGTGTTGGGCATGTAACCGAATATTCGTTAATTTAATTATCCCCATTGGTTTACTAAAAATTTCTGGCAAAATTAAATCAATCTAATGAGAAAAGGTCTCAAAAATGCCAATTTTAGTTTAGTAATATTCCCTAATTTCATTGAAGCGAATCGGTTTTATTGCTTGATTCTATTTAGTACGTACACCTACAATTACTGATTCCTTGGAAAAGGTCTACACCTAATGTTACAACATGGGTTCCTGTACTATACCCAAGTATTTCGTTCAGGATAATCTGATAAGAGTAACCAAAATAAAAATTATTCTTTTTAAGTCCCACGATTGGAGCAATATACAGTGGATCACCAATCTGGTCGTTCAAGAAACGATAAGTTACCCCTGCATAATAATAATCCTCAAAATCGTACCATCTGAATTTTACGTTCAAATCGGTCACCGATCTACCATCACTTTCAAAAAGTTGGAAGAAAACCGAAGGTTCTATTTCCATTCTACTGTTCTTGTTCTTGGTATATCTATACCCCGTATATGCATAATAATTACGTAAGGTATTAGGTTCAAATACAGGATTGAATTTGGTAAGATCCTTATTCAAAATATTAGAAGCATTCAAACTGAAGTAAAACTTGTCATAGCGATACATGACCCCAACGTCAAAGTTGTGGTTGGTCGTGGCCCTATCATCGGTTACACTGGG
>TARA_R110001583_G_scaffold52147_14_pt1 | contig 12959 bp, 16 predicted proteins | sample TARA_R110001583 | Tara Oceans TARA_R110001583 (sample SAMEA4398432) | marine metagenome | biome: Polar Biome; feature: [MES] marine water layer (ENVO:01000295) within the mesopelagic zone...; material: water (ENVO:00002006), including particulate matter (ENVO:01000060) such... | reverse complement strand
CCCGTCTTACGTCAAATGAACTGCATCCCCACAACGGCGAGCCTATATCTGAAGCAGCGAAAATCGAATACTTTTTGCAAAAAAACTTTGGTGGTGTGCCGCAAAGCGAAGAACATCGACTTAAGGTTGAGAAAATGAAGATGCTAGCTAACAAATAATAAGTTGGGGAAACATCCCCTTCTTACCTGCAATACACTACAGCTTAAGCAAAACCCCATGAGATTCCATTCACATTTAGCCCAAGTGATTGTCCAGTGAACTTGGCTTTTCACATCAACTCATTCCTTTAGCCGCGACGTGACTGACCTTATCGAGTGAACAATTTAACTTATTGATCCCCTCCCCTCATCTAAACCAGGCCAGTAAATTTTAGTAATACTGCAAGATGGTCTTGTCCGACCGCGAAGGCTTTCAATCAAGAGCTGGGCGCTCATCAATCATGTTTAATGCCTATTCCAAGCTAAAATTGGAATAGGCTGGCTCTAGATGAGTAAGAGAATTAAGATGTGAAGTGTGCTGATTAATCTTTTTTATCGGGAGCTTTGTTCTCATTAAAAGACACTTGCAAAAGCACTTTTGATACCAAACCAGATAAAGGGGGAATAATTTCTTTTTTAAGGCTATCAGGCAAGACGGCCACTTCTCTTTGAAAGTATTCACTTACGCTCTTTTGGTGCGCATAAAACAATTCTTGTGCAGCAGAAAGCTTGGCATCCGTACTGTCTTGCAGATACTCTTCATACCGCTGCTTAACAATATTAAAACCGTCTACCAATGATGCCAGTCCAGATTTTCCTTTAAAGCTATCAGAGTCCAGCCCTTTTACTATTTGTTTTACCGCGTGGATATACTCGGCATATAAATCTGAGCTATTAAGTGGAGCAAACAAAACTTCTCTTGTGTCCTCTTGCTCAAATTCATCAATATTAATTCCAAAACGACTGCTAATAGTACAAGACACTTCCATTTTATCTGCACGAACAAATCTAGCGTATTGTTCCGGTGACATAGTGATCGTAAATAAATCGAAGTCTTTTCTGTATTCATCCCCATTTATTGATACCGCTGATTCCTTAATAGATGCAGAAGCTAGTGATATATCAACGACGCTACTGGACATATTTACGTCATCAAAAAGAGGGATGTTTGTCGAACCACCAACACCAACCATCATAAACCCTGCTGCTCCTATGGTCGGGCATTTATCCTTGGGTGAAGATTCATCTGCAATTAGCAGTAAAGGCTCGCCCCCAATGCGATAAGCATCTCTGATTGTATGATGAATGCTACTCTTAACTTCATTAGCCCGCTTCTCAGCAACGTTATTGATCATGTTAAGAGCATGCTCCTCATTCAATTGAACGTAAGTTAATAGCATCCCTGCGTACTTTCTAATATCATCTTTACCTTGTTTCGACAGTCGGTTTTTCGCAAGGGCATTTTCAGAAAGCACAAGCATCTCATTTATAAAACGAGCAACTTGATTATCATCCTGCCCGAGAAAGTGTTTTATCTCTTTAGCTAAATCCTTCTTCGCAGGGTCTTGTTCGTTCTTTGCACAGCTTACATTAAAACCCTTTGTTGAGTTGATGGTAACTAGCTGCCCATTATTGAAGTTCGGGCGACCTATCATATTCCCAAACTGATGATCAGACATATGTACTTTACTAATAAGGTCACCACGGATCACCTTGCCCGTCTCCAAGTCTTTTGCAGCCTCATAAAGCGCGATTTCAGTAATGGAAGGCGAAGGGAGTTGAGCGCCAATACAGTCTACAGCTTCATCCGCCGTATAATGGTTAACAACCAACATGCCCATATAATTTCGTTTTTTCGTCTTCATCTTCATCTTCTTAAGCCTTATTTATAATACCAAATAATTTTATCATTTTAACTTGCAATGTCAATCATTTATTTACTAAAGGTCACGCCGCAATCAGCCTTGCAATCAAACAGCACCACGTAACCGCGTCAGCTTAAGCCTTCATAGTAAAAACTCTAGACAATACGGGCACCACTGAATAAAGCAGCTCCTTGTTTGTCGCGTGGTCTAAATCCACTAAATCATGGTTGGACTCAGCACTGAATGCTGTCTCAAGCCCATCGGCAAAAGCCTCTAACATCCCATCAACCATGTAAATATCATCATGCGACTCAGATGAATCGAAAAACTCATAGATATCATCTTCGTTGATATAAATAGAGCAGGAAAACAAGGAAACCCCATCTCCTGAACAATCCGCTTTAGTGTACGTGCAGTTCAATGTGATTTTACTGTCATCGCTCAGCAAAAAAATGACTTCTCTGCGATGCAACTCCCGCTTATCAAGCGCACTCTCCGGAGCACCGAACCCATTGGTAGTGATTTTTACTACCTTATTTTCAATTAAAAGGGCGTGCATGCTCTCCCAAAAGGCATTAGCGTCGGGCAAATATTCTTTGCGCATGGTTAAATACGCTGAACTCCCAGTTTTACCGCCTGATTTCTCCTTTACCAGAAACACTAAAGCCTTAGTTAAGGATTCACGCAGCAGCCGCCCTTCATCTCCCACTGTGAAAATGACAGCATTTAACTCGTCAAGGGCAGCACGTAAACTCCCCACAATAAGTTTCGGAGACAATTCACCTTGTGCTTTGTTCATCTTGGAGGCTAGCACATTGTAAGAATCGCCTGTAATAGCTTGGGAGAGCACTTCTGAGGCTCTTTTTCTGTCTAGGCCTTGCTCGTCATTATATTTGCCCATTGCTTGGCTTAAAGCGGCAGCAAGGGGTTTATTGCCTGCACGATTCAATCGGTGTGTCACAACACCTAAACAATGTTGCAGAGTGAATGTTGACTGCATGCGCTTAACAGCAGCAGAAAATGAAGTCTTGTTGATATCAAAGATCATAATGTATTCCTATAATTTCGGTACAATGATACGTGCTCTTGTTGGCATCAATGCAACCAAATAAGATTACATAATGTCAGTTTAATAACGGGGATACATGGCTTTGACCATAAATAAGAGCGGCAACCGTAGCCACAAACGGTATGTAAGTATTATTATAAAAATAGCTCTTCATGTCAATCTTTTTTATAGATATGGTGTGGTGTTAGGCGCTATTTTACACGAAGGGGGAGTCGTTTATGTGTGATGTTGATTCGTGGGATGGCACACACCAACGCCATTACCGTTCGGTTAGATACCCGCAGGGAAATTAATCAGTAGCAAATCATCTTTCCTGTCTGTATGCCCCCACAACCGTTCTAGGTTTTTATCGACACTTGACTTGGGATCAACATAAGTAACTGCGCAGCCTTGCTTTAGTATATGTTGAGCCTCAAGCGCTCGAAGATAAGACATTTGCGTTCCAACACCAGAGCGTGATGATATCAATGGGTGAGAGTTCCCGACGACTAATGCTGAATAAACATCTATCCCATTATTATCGACACCTATTTTCACATGATACTTTAAATCATTCACTTAATGATCTCCTGTGGATGCGCTTTAGCATCTTTTTCCATTGCTATCATTAGATTGCAAAGCGCTTTGTAAGTATGAGGGCTTTGACTGCCAGAATTGCAGAACTCAACACCATCAAAAGAGTCATTATGCCCCTCCGGCAAGACAGAAACATGAATATCACCATCTTCTTCTGACTTGAAAACTTGCATTTTAAAGCCATCTCGCATGTCACAAATACGTGTTATCTGAGGCATAATCAGTCCATGTAGTAATGAGCCTTGAAGCTATCGTATGAATTAATCAACTGCGCATCGTCTACCCAATATCGCCGATCATCAACAGCTAGCACTTCGGCACTATTAAAAGGGGTATCTTCCATTAAACTATGTAAGCGCCCAGGCGTGAAACGCTTCGGGTATTGCATTGCGTACTGAGTCTCAACAGACATTTTAAACTCTACGTTGCTTAGAAGTCGAGTTACATTGATCTCGCGCACAATCAAACTTTGTGAAAAGTTAATAAATGGAGCACTAGGGGGATAACCAGATTGACCGTTTAGCGACAATCCGCACGATTTACAAACTGCTGACTCATTATTATCATGAGGGTAAAGACCAGACGAGCTTGTCACGGTTATTAATGGGTGATTACAGTCACGTATCAACTGATACGCCACTTGGATATACTCTTTCGACAGTTCTAAAATCTGCGACTTAAATTTAGCACGTCTCAACAACATATCTTTAAACGCGGAACCTTCTACCACACTTGTATCCATACCCACTTTTGTCCTTATGTTTAAAATGCCCACTGCTTTATTTGAGCATTGTTTGGTTGGTTGTACTTAATGTTAGGCACCTTAAAAATGTTCTGTAAAATCTCGTCTTTATAGAACAAGGTGGCGCTAACCTGAGGGTCATTCATTAAGGTTAAAGGAATGTCTGGCCTTGTACTACTTAACGGCAAACTCCACCATTTAGCAGGCACTGCCAACTGAATATCCACTTGGTCTTCAATCTTGCTAATAGTTGGCGCTGGCCACTTCGCGTAAAACTTGTTTAGAACTTCTCGTTCTTGATGAGCTTCGTCTAATAGCGCCTTAGAGTGCTCATCATCTACACCGCCGTTGGCGTCCTTAATCAAAGCAGCCACACGCTCATTTTCATCGATTGACTTGAGCACACGCGGTACAGCATGACAATGGTGGTTTTTAGCCACAATTGGATCGTCGGTAATATTAAATAAAGTTTCAACAGCATTATAAGCCACAAACATTCCTTAGAGTTAAGTTATATCACTATGATAAATCATTATGATAATTTGTCAATCTTTTTTATTTAACGAGCTTAAGGAAGCTTTTACCAGACTGTTTAGCTGGCGGCTCATTATTCGTTTGAACCTGCTTTGAACCTCCATTATTAATAGTCCATTGCTGAAGTTCAATGGTATTCACCTGCTCAGAAACTCGCGACACTCTATCGAAAATATACAGCACCGACATGGTAGGGAACGTAACATGCGTATTCTGCCCATTAAAGCGAGCGTAGAAAGACACATACCCGCCACTAAACTCAAGCCCTGTAATAGCATTTGGGCTTAAGTTATAAGTGATATTCCCATCTGGATTTATAAGGTTAGGTGGTGCGAAAACCCCCTCCATAATAGTGTTAACCACCAATTGCGGTTCACCATCATTCTCCAACATCCACTGATATAGAGCAGGGAGAACGTAATCACTACGGGATAACAACATTTTGGGGATTGGGGTAAATTCTTCTGACATTTTCTTATATCCTTAAATTATCAACTGTCACACTCGGTACGCTATATGAATAGCTTACTAAATAATCACTAGGCGCATCATCATCGCCTACCACTTCTTGCTCAATACTGTTTATTTTAGCACGCTGTGCACTAATCTTCTTCAGGCAACTAAATACCAGAATTATGCATATTGCACAGCACAGAAGACTAATAGCTATCATCCCCCCGAAACCTTCATTAGAATCACCGAACCACCCACTAAAAAAGGGGTGTTTAACCGCCATCTCATTTATGTTCAGACCAAATATATTCGCGCTTTCAACAAAGCTTTCTGGAGGCATCAAAAAAGGTGGCAAAACACACATTACAACAGGAAGCCCAACCAACAAAATAGTGATGCATCTACTCAGATTATCTGAGTTATATATCACTGAATAGGCAATATCATCTGGCAATTCTTTTTTGCTCAACAACCTTCTGTCTATCTTTTTCAGGCTCAGCAACACCATAATCAACACTCCAACTGCAATAAATGGAGTCAGTAAATCAAGAGTGTTTTTTGATATTTTAACGAAGCTTACGCTGGACAATCCTTCTACGTCATTAATGTCTGATTCCAAATTACCATCTATGTACGACTTAGCTACTCTGACTTTAGTTTTCTTGATGGCATCTTTGAGCATAATCAGTTCAGCCAAATCTTCTTCAACACCAACATAATTAAAACTGGTTCTATCTTTGACGTTAGGGTATTTATCGTGAAAATACCGAGTTTGCATCAACTCATGAATCCTGCCGATTGAAACAGGGATAATCCAAGTAGACGGATACAATATCATTTCGCTGACAGGCCTACTGGTCGCAGTGAACTCACCCGCTGCATTACTTACGGATAAAACCACCTTGGACGCAACAACATCACTTGGCGTCATTTCCACTGACACCACTTGATCGCTTTCGCTTGACCTGCATAAGCGACCACTGCACGTTAGAGAATCCTTTACAAAAGCGACATTTGTAACTGACTCGGGATAACCGCCACTTAATAGTTTGCAATCTACCTTTTCACCATTTTCATCAGCACACTGCCAAAATGCATCGACTGGATCTTGAGAATTCAGAAAAGCCCGTCTTGCATTGTCAACATGACCAAAATAGACATTAACACCAACGATCATGTCCTCACTATAGGCGGCAATCGCATCTTCAAGCGTTTCAAAGTCATACTTGCTTATGAGAAGGCTCTTTTTCTCAAGCTCTGTTGTTTTTTTCTCCAGACCACTTGAGTTTAGATAAACACGTCGAGCTGCTGCGCTGTTTTCAGTAATTCTGTCAAAGGACTCAACCATGGAAGATTTGTCAGAGCAGTTGGAAAGCAAACTCAATGTCGGGATAATGAGGGCTATTAATAGTAATTTTGTAATTTTCATAATAAATACTCTTGTGTGTTATAAAACTTTACTTAGCTTTATACTTACATAGTAATTCAATATGATAATTTTGTCAATCTTTTATTTTTATATACGTACATTTAATTTGTAAGAACCATAAAACTCAAAGAGCAGCTTTAACAGCGTCCACTATTTTAGATAGGTAAGTGTACTTGTGATGTTCTTTGCGCGGGACTTTTAAGCATGCGTTAAATAAATGGTCAATGATAATGTCATCAGGCAGGATATCGGTTTGGTATTGAAGCTCATCAGAGTTCATTAAAATATCACGACAATCAAAATCATCTCTGTGGCATCGCTTAAACGCCTCTTCTAAATGCTCTTCATCCATACTGTCGATAGCATCAACGATCACCTTCTCCTGGCTAGCACCAAGCTCCTGACAGCAAACCTTAAGCGCTTCTTTATAGGCATCCCAATCCTCTGTGAACTGCTCTATCTGGCTATCAAAATAACTAATAATATAATCGTTGTTAGCAGACTTAAAGAAACCAACAATACCGCGCTCACCAACTGAAGGCCAAAACGAAGTCCAACTCTGGCCAAAGCAATTAACAGTGATCTGGCCTGAGGTTGAGGTTATCTCATCAACAAAGACATCAATAGGATCTAGTTGCTCCATGCCGGTTATGCGTAACTTTGTAACTTGTTTTTTCTCAATTTTCACAACTTCTCCCTATAGTGAACTGCCTGTGAATTCATAATAGCCGCCTTGGATAACAGCCAACACATAGACCAAAAAAGGTAATTCTGTTGAAGTGCCATAATAACACTTTCACAACTACTCCACCCCTCTGTAGCAACGATCCAAACCTTCCTGTCGGAGTCGTATTCACATCGGCCATATCTATCAAATAGTGGCTTAATATATCCCATGAGGGAAAAAACATCCTCTGCGACTGACCAATTCACAATCTCATCTAAGGTTTCGTCTGTTGGATATCCATTTTCATCAAGCATAGTGATTAAAAAACCAATGTTCTGAACTATCAATAACACCCACTTCTTTGAAACCATTTTCAGAGGAAAGCAGTGGAGGTATCATATCCCAATCCCACTCATTTTCATTAATGTCCACATTGACCATTTTAATGCTGCAACCTAGCGCACCTAGAATTCCAAGAGTCGCTTTTACGATAGGCTCAAAATCATCGCCCGCGCTATTATCGGCATAACCCAAAGATTCACCGTTTAGAAAAAGCCCCATATCCGAGGCACCATTCACATAGACAATAAAAGCTTCGTAAATAGGCTTCGCTGGTTGCATGTGGCGCTTATACACCGTGTATTTCCCTTCGTAATTGACGCCAATGTAAAACATCAAAACACCATCGTAAAGCACGCCTCTCGCTTGCTCTAACTGAAATTCATTACCACCACTGTCATCTGAAGATGTGATCATGGCCGTATCACCTTTCATAACAAGCTCTTTAGGCGAACCGCACTCATCTATGACATAAGACGTGTTGAATAGCTCAATTAACTGTTCACCAACAAGCTCTTCAGGGTTAGGATCAACGCCCTTACCGTAAAAAGCGTTTAATGATTGCGTGTTTAAATAACCAGCTTCAGTACACAACAATTGTCTGAATGTGGATAGTTTCATTGAAGGATTGCTGCGCAGTGCGTCATACACTGATTTTGTAACGCTTTTAAATTGCTCAAATGACTTAAACATAATAACCTCATAAACCCAATTTTATTTCGGATAGTTGCCTTCATTACACATTGATTGGGTGCTAAGAACATTATGTTTAGACCATCAATTTCGAAATAGCATTTACGCGAGGAAGGCCGAGGGCGCTACACCCAAACTGTTAGCTTTCTGACCATTTTCAGCGCCTCTTCAGTATGGATGTAGAATATCATTTTGACTTTTATTGTCAATCTTTAATTTTACTGCATCGTTAATTCAAACCAAAACAGGTTACTTGGCATCAGCGCGATCATCTTCATCGTCCACGTCTTTATCTCCGCTAAGCGATTTAAATAAAGCACCAATAACATCGCCTATGGCCTGTTCACGTTCTTTTGTCGTTCTTGCTCTAACTGCATCATCTGGGACAGCACCAGACTCATGGATAAAATGCCCTTCAACTAAAACACCTTTTAGAAAGCCTGTTGCAATAGAAACAAACTGACCGTGATTTACATCATGTGCGGCTTTCACTTCAACGCCTTTATCGACTAACGAATTGATATTATAAAGATAGTCAACAATTGAATCATTAAGCGATGGGCTAGACAGCATTTTATTGGCTTTTTTCTCAGTAAAGAAACGCGCGTAATCCTCGCCGGCTGATGATGACTTTAGAAGGTAACTAATTGCAATGTCTTTTAATTGGCCGTGTACGCTTAAGCCACCAGCATTGAGACCTCTAAGGTGTGACTGGATTGCTCGCGAATTCATGCCTTCCAGCTCCCCTTTATTACGCAGCATATAATAAGATCTGGTTGATATCATATTTAAAGCAATGGTGCCCCAGTCATCTTCGCTCACCGATTGCATTTCAGAAGATGCATCCGCTATCTTGGTAAAGTGGTATTTCCCCATCATCACTTTCCGATAGTAACAAGCCGCGCAATAGTCTTGATTGTCTGAGCGTAACCCTGCATCGCCATTATCGCACTTGCGACACACTTTGGTTGAACTCAAAACATCCGAGACTTCGATAGAGCACTGGGTGCATTTGCCCCTGCCCGTATCATCTTTTCTCTCAAATTCGTGCTCAGGGCAGGCAAGGAAGCCAGATAGTTTTTTGAACGCATCATCCTCCGCATTCTCAAGAGAGTTACCCTCACCTCTAATGAATGTGCTGTTGGGGGCTGCTGGAAAGGCTTCAAAGAACGCCGTTTTTCTCACGCCCTCTTTTTCGCCTAAAACTAAACCATCAACATCACCTTGCACAAAGCAGTCTTCCGGCCAGTCTTTTTTGCACTCGTACTTATTCTTGAGTATTTTCACGATTAATCCTTTATAGTGTTTACACGCTTCTAACGCACTTGATTATAACCCAAAACGACTGACATCCCCTGTACAATGTCCACTTTATCAAAATGAAAATATTTTTTTGTATGCTTTATTAGCTTGAAAAAAACACGAAAAAAAACCCAGTTAAAGTTAATTGGGTTTTTCTGCCTAGTCATATCATTGCTACTAACCAGTCACTTTAAAAACCAAATGCCTGTTGGTTCTCAGGTAAAGGCGCTTGCTTCACTCTCGTTTTCACTGAATCCACCTTCTTAAGAACCTCAGATTTAACTGATTTAGCAACATTAGAAGGAGATTTGATTGCGTTTGCAGCGCTAAGGATATGCTGCTTAACACTCCCCATAATTCGATGGTGCAATGAACAGCAGATGCTTTGGCCAATAATTTGCGCCGCCTTATCAATTGGTGCCCACTCCAGATCAAAATTATCCGGTATGCAGTTTAATAATTTTTGAACGGCCACTGGTAGACGGTAAGCGCGCCCCTTATGCGAGACAATAACGGCATCTTTTGTATCTTGGCCTTGCGCTTTCAATAAAGTTGGTGCGAACTGCTTACCCTCTTCAATAGTACGCACACGCCCTGTTGTGAATGCATCTTTAATAACCTTGTTGTCAGTTACATCATGTTGCATGATCTCTTCAAGGTTTGGCGCAATAATATCATCCCATACTTTTTGGGCAGGATTGGCTATCGCCTTGGGAAAATTAAATTCAGCATCTAATGTTGTCGCGACCATGTACATGCGTTTACGTGTAGTGTAGCCACCATGCTCTTTAGCATTGAAAATGTCTTGATGCACTTGGAACCCGCGACGACGAAGCTGTAAGGTGAAAATATCATTCGCCATACTGTTCATAAAATTTGGTACGTTTTCAATCACTACTACAGGCATTTTTATAGCATCTATAATGTTCAAAACAGGAATGAACATGTCGATCGTTGAAGACATATCATCAACACTTTCTAATTTTTGTTTGTTGTTTTTTACGTTTGAAAAATCATCACACTGGATCGAGAAGTGACCGCAAGTTATGGGGCTACCCTCCACTAAAGAGGCCAGACGATCTGCATTCAATGTGTAGATGTCTTCATTGCATAGCACACGAGGCTTACTGTTGACCAAAGCACTTACAGAAGTCATTTCAGTATAATCCGTCTTGTCTCGCTTCTCTTGCGGGCGATACTCAACACAACACTCAATTTTAAAGCCAGATTCCTCAAGTACAGCACAATCAACACCACCGGTTAACGCAACCAATGTATTAATTTTCTCCTCACCTTTTAAGGTTTGGAGCAATTCATATTTTGCTTTTTCAAGCGGAAGAAACAGTAGTTCACTGTCTCTGAATGTGATGTGAACATACTCGCAATCCTCACCAAGAGACTCATTAATAAGCTTCTGGCCAGCAATCTCAACTTGCAGCTCTTTTTTTCGAGATGAATCATTTATTGGGTTGGCGCTACGGCGCGTATAGGTGCGTTCATATACTTTTTTTGTGGGTACACCACTGTCGATTTCGATGTCGGTAGCCACACGAACACGGATCCCCTTCTTTTTACCAAGGGATTCCTCAACAAGACGCTTTGAGCCATCAATATTAAATAAGGTCAGCCAGTTGCTTGATAGAGTGTAGATTCTACGGCCATTAACAACTCTGCCCTTTAGGTGCTTAGTTGCCACTTCTGGAACTGATACCGATACCATTTGGATGTCTTGTGCGCTCATGATTGTCTCTTTTCTGGCTACGTTTTAGTATGTAAACATATTATCACAATGAATGATTTAGTCAATCTTTTATTAATTATTTGGCTAAAGTAAGTACTTATTTTGCACTTCTTTAGGTGCGCAACAGATCGCCTAAGCGACCCGTTCGACATCTACCTCACTATCGCCTTCCATCATTAATCGGTCGATGGTTATGCCATACCCCTCGGCAAAATTATCAACAAAGTAAACCACTTCTGGCATATCCATAAAACTTGCAACCTTTTCCTGTAAGTTTGCTTTTGCATCTACGAAATCACTGTTTTTAGCCACATCCACTTCTTCCTTCGCCTTTGACAAAGCAACCAATAAATCTGCCGCTTTCACTATTCGCTTGTACTCAGGATCAACGTTATCTTGAATAATCAAACCACCAAATTCCTCTCTCAAACACTCAGGCAAGGATTCAATGCATTTTACCTCCGCCATGTGTTCTATCACCTTGAATTCTCTAGCAATATCATCACTTGCGTATTTAACGGGGGATGCTAAATCCGACGTAAAACTTTCAGCTACCTCATGATAAATAGCTAACATTCCAAGCTTGTTCGCATCAATATTTCCAGCGAACTTTGTGTTTTTTATCACACCGATAAGGTGGGCGATTGTTGCCACGTTCAAGCAGTGTGAATGCAAATCAACATCTGTAGTGCGCTGATTGTGCATTCTATCCCATCGCTTAATAAAACGGAGCCTGAACATCCAACCCAAGAAGTTACTTTTAGCTACTGGTTTATACACAGCGCTCTTTTGAGTAAACTTTCCTTTAATCGATCTCATGGCATTACCTACTGATGAAAGCACCATGCTCTTACCCTTTAAAATAAACGTTGATTCTTTATTCATAAACATTCTCTTCACATCGTTTTTGCACGCTTAAATATTATCATAATAGTGCATTTTGTCAATCTTTATTTGATATTAAGGGTTGGTAATTCTATTATTACCATTTTGTGTGTAATAGTTATTATACGATAGGCTCAATAGTCTTAAAAAAACGTTCAGCGATATCATCGGAAGTATCAGGAATGTCGAACGACTTCTTCTCAGATAAATACCAATTAAGCATACTTTGGGCAGTATCTTCGCCCGTGAAATAGTAAGTCGATTTATCCACGTACCCCTCATCAGCAACAGAAAAATATTTGATGTCCAATCCAGGCTTAACCACCCCACTCCCAGCCAACTCGAAGAGGCTGAATATAACCTCAGTCGAGTTAAACCTCACTTCTTCATCTTCGCCAAACAACGTGACATTTTCTTCATTAAGAATCATCGTGAACTGTTTCACCATCCCATGACCTGTTATATTGCCTGACTCAACGCTAACATCCAGCTCGCATATAAAACGCTCTTCTAACGCCTCAATAACGGCTTTGTTTCTTGCTATAAAACACTCAAATGCACTCATACATAATCCTTTCCGCATACTCCAACTAACATATCTTTGCCCTTTTAGGACAATGGCCTATTTAACAACCTTAACCATGATCACGCTTACATTAGTTCCAACACCGTGAAAAGCATTATCA
>TARA_R110001583_G_scaffold2068_8_pt1 | contig 12968 bp, 7 predicted proteins | sample TARA_R110001583 | Tara Oceans TARA_R110001583 (sample SAMEA4398432) | marine metagenome | biome: Polar Biome; feature: [MES] marine water layer (ENVO:01000295) within the mesopelagic zone...; material: water (ENVO:00002006), including particulate matter (ENVO:01000060) such as...... | reverse complement strand
TAATCATCTATTTTTATGATTATATTTCGAGGGGATTCGTCAGGAGCGGGTATATACCCATTGCCAATCAATGTACATATTCAGAAGATTTGAGCGTTCAATGCACAATGATGAAGTAATGGGTGTTTATCGATTTTCTTTGGGTAAAAACATCATCAATAACGCCGCTAACAATGCCGCAACACTGGCCGTTAAAAAGGCAGTTGTCGCTCCCAAGCCATCAAGCCACAATACGCCAGCGAGATAAGCGCCAATAGCACCCCCTACGCCATAAACACCCCCGAGGTAAATAGCTTGGCCTCTTGATTGTTGAGAAGAGCTAAAGTGATTACTGATAAAGATCATTGATGCACTATGAAACAAAGCAAAACTTGCAGCGTGAATTAATTGTGTTAATGCTAACATCCAAGCAGAATCTGCATACAAGGCGACTAAAAACCAACGTAACGCAGTCGCCCCTAAACTAAAAATTAACAAGGCTTTCAACGAAAAATGTTTAAAGAAACTACTCGCAAAGATAAAGACTACTATCTCAGCTAACACACCTAGTGAAATAAACAAACCAACAGCAAAACCTGGGTATTCTAAATCTCTTAAAAATAAGGCAAAAAAACCATAAAATGGTCCAAAACTAATTTGTAATAATATTCCAGAAATAAAGAAAATAATAAACCTGAGTTCAAGCAATTTCTCCTTTATTGATAATACCTGAATTTTTGCTGCGCTAAGAACGTGACGGGGTTTAAGGCTAAGTGTTGATAAAAATAAGAGGAATAAAGCAGTACAGCCCATAAACACAAAAGCATTGGTAAATGAATTACTGGTAACATTGGGTAAGCCTTGTTCTTGATAAAATGCCATGACTTGTCCAGCAAAAATAGCCAAAACAATAAAGCCTAAACTTCCCCATAAACGCACACGTGCGTAAATTTTACTGCTGTGTCTCACTGAATTTAAGGTTAATACTTCAAGTTGAGGTAATATTGCCGTCCAAAAAAGACTAAATAATGCTAAGCAAATACTAATTACCCAATAGTTATCTAACCAAAATAACAATATAAAACTCAACAGAGCCAGTAATGCCCCAATACGAATGATTAGTAATTGTTGTCCGGTTTTATCAGCTAAAATAGCCCATAGGCTTGGCGCAATAATTTTGGTGGCGGTAAGAATGGCAAAGATCTCACCTAACTCAAGCGAAGTGAAACCTTTTCCATCAAGAAAAACTGAAAGGTACGGTGAGATTAAGCCAAGAATGGCAAAATAAAAAAAATAACTCGAAGAAAGACGGGTAAATAATGACAACGTATATTCCCATTTACCCGAGGATAATCACTTAACCTGCTGTTATCACAGGCGTACTACAAACAACATCAGCATTTTGCGCACGATGTCTTAAATAGTGGTCAACTAACGTTAACGCTAGCATGGCTTCTGCAATAGGCACCGCACGAATACCAACGCAAGGATCATGTCGGCCTTTAGTAACAATATCGGTTGATTCACCATTAACATCAACAGTTTTACCATTAACACCAATACTTGAAGTGGGCTTTAATGCTAAATGTGCAATAATATTTTGTCCAGAAGAAATACCGCCTAAAACACCACCGGCATGATTACTAGCAAAACCGTCTGGTGATAATTCGTCTCTATGCTCAGAGCCTTTTTGGTTAACGACAGCAAAACCGTCACCAATTTCAACACCTTTCACCGCATTAATACTCATTAAACCATGAGCGATTTCAGCATCAAGTCTATCAAAAATAGGCTCACCTAAACCAACCGGGACATTCGTTGCCACAACACTGACTTTTGCCCCGATAGAGTCTTTAGCACGCATCACATCACGTAAGTGTTGGTCTAACTGTTCAAGCTTGGTGTTGTCAGGGAAAAAGAACTGGTTTTCTTCTACTTCAGTCCAATTAATATTTTCAAAATCAAGTGGCTCACCATCGGAAGATGTCGCGGTAATTTCACCAATTTGAGTGACACAACCTTGTATTTTCATGCCAAATTTTAGCGCTAAATATTTTTTAGCAATTGCCCCGGCCGCAACACGCATAGCGGTTTCTCTGGCAGAAGAGCGACCACCACCGCGATAATCACGTAGTCCATACTTTTGCCAATAAGTATAATCGGCATGTCCTGGGCGAAAACTTTGCGCAATATTGCCATAATCTTTAGAGCGCTGATCGGTATTCTCAATAATTAGACCTATGGGGGTGCCTGTTGTTTTACCTTCAAACACACCTGACATAATCTTTACTATATCAGCTTCATTACGCGCAGTAGTGAAACGTGATTGTCCAGGACGACGTCTATCAAGATCGATTTGTAAATCAGCTTCACATAATTCGATTCCAGGAGGACAGCCATCAACAATAGCGCCTATTCCTAAGCCATGGCTTTCACCAAATGAAGTAACAGTAAATAATTTTCCGAAAGTATTGCCTGACATTTTAACTCCAACGTCTGTTATTAATTTTTTAATTTATGAACGGGTAAAGCAGCGGTAAACACTGCCGCATACTCAACTAATTGTGCCTTAGTTAGCATAAATACACCATGGCCACCACGCTCAAAATTAAGCCAAGTAAAAGGTACTTCACTATATAAATCTCTCACATGTACTTCTGAATTACCTACTTCACAAAACAGTAACCCCCCCTCATTTAAATGTTCTGCACTTTGAGCCAATATAACACGCACTATGTCTAAGCCATCTTCACCACAACCTAGGCCCATTTCAGGCTCATGAAGATATTCTTGCGGTAAGCTATCAATATCTTGCTGATCGACATAAGGTGGATTAGTCACAATCAAATCGTAACTTTGTCCTTCAAGCCCAGAAAAAACATCAGATTGAACCGGAATAACTTGTTCACTAAGCCCGTGGTTTTCTATATTCATTTGTGCAACATTTAACGCATCGATTGATAAATCAACCGCATCAACGTCTACATCACCAAAATAACTCGCACAAGCTATTGCAATACAGCCGCTGCCAGTACATAAATCTAAAATACGCTTTGGTGTTTTATCAGCCGCTATATAGGGAAAAAATTTGTTTTCAATTAACTCACCAATAGGAGAACGTGGAATTAATACTCTCTGATCAACATAAAAAGGTAACTGAGCAAAATAAGCAATATTAGTGATATAAGCCACTGGAATTTGTTCTTCAATACGGCGGGTAAATAACGCCAACACATTTTGCTTCTCTGATTCAATCAAACGACATGACATTAAACTGTCATCTACGTCATTAGGCAGAGATAAAGCATACATTACCAATATATAGGCATCATTGAAGGCATTTTCACTGCCGTGCCCATAAAATAACTCTGCTTGATTAAATACAGTTGCGCCGTATCGACAATAATCCGCAATAGTATGTAATTGGCTCGTTACCGTGGTTAATTTATTCACTTTTTAGTCCTGTAATTTTTATACTAATGATATCTCAAGATACGAGTTTCAGCATTTTAAAGTCTCATGAGTATCTATTTACTTCGCTTCATTCAATTCATTACTTGTAAAGATTAGCAGATATTTTTAAACTGCCTATATGAAAATGGAAAACACCGAGAAAAAGCTAATCAGTACTAACAATGAATCACTTTTTAAAACAGCCATAGGCAAGATAAAGCCTTTAAAAGTGGACACCATACACTTTGCTAAAAAAGTCAGCAAGCCTAAAATACATGCTCATCCAAAAAACAGTAAAAAAGCCCTTGCCCAGTTCCACTTTTCTGATGAATTTGAACCCAACTTAAACAAACAAGGGCCAATGAAATATGTTCGAGCTGATGTCAGTAGTTATGAAGCCAAGAATTTACGTCGAGGCGTTTATAGCCCTGATTTAATTTTAGATTTACATGGTTTAGACCAATATCAATCTAAGCAAGAAATCGCTGCGCTACTCTATGCTTGTCAAAAAGAACATGCCCAATGCATTTGTATCATTCATGGCCTAGGCTCAAGAATATTAAAAAATAAAGTCCCGCACTGGTTAGTGCAACATCCTGATGTGATGGCATTTCATCAAGCACCATTAGAATGGGGAGGCAACGGTGCATTGTTGGCTTTGGTAGAGCTAAAAGATAAATTTAGTAAAAATTAATTACTTGGTTAGTGAATAGTTATACCAATGGTAATAACTATTCACTAACCAACGTAGCATGTGAAATAATATCCACCAACTGCCCTTGCATGCGCTTAGTATCATAATCGATCACCGCGATAGCACCCGTGGGGAAAATCGGCATCTGGTTTTTGTCCGTTAGTTCAGCGACAAAATAACTAACAAAAGGCATATGAGAAACAAATAGGATTGCGTCATCTTCATTCTCTTTTTCATTACCTTCGCTAAGTAAACCATCTAAAAAATCATGCACGTGCTGAACGTTACCTGATGGGGTAATAAAATCAGCTGTTGTTGGTTGATTGACGAGTAAGTGCGTCTGCCTGAGAAAGCTAGACACGTTCTCACAAGTTTGTTGCGCCCGAAGGTATGGGCTAACAAAAACATCTAATAGTTTACTATTCTTTTGTAATAACCATTGCCCCATTGCTTTAGCTTCAAGAACGCCCTGTTTAGTCAAGGGTCTCAGGGAATCGTCCCCTGCTCTATTAGCAGCTTCGCCATGGCGCATTATAAAAATTTGCATTTGCTCTCCCGCACATCAAGTAGATAAACTTACGCGGTTGTCTATTTTGACGCTATAGTAATAGAATCTATATGCCTTTTACATTATCTATTAAGAATAAATGGACTCTAGTTATTCCATAAGGTAATTTAGACAGCTAACTTGTTATTGTAATAGCCTTTTTTATAATTCATGTTGTCAAACTTAGGAGCCAAATGTTGAAGCAAAGTCCGAATGATTTTAAAAAGTATCGATCACTTACCTTAGATAATGGTTTACGGGTTTTATTGGTTCATAATAAAGAGACAGACAAATGTGCTGCCGCACTTGCTGTAAATGTAGGACATTTTAATGATCCTCATAACAGACAAGGCCTGGCACATTTTTTAGAACACATGTTGTTCTTAGGTACTAACAAGTACCCTGAAGGAAGCGAATATCAAAAATTTATCAGCCAACACGGTGGTAGTAACAACGCTTGGACAGCGACGGAACATACCTGCTTCTATTTTGATATACATCATCAACACTTCACTGAAGCATTAGATCGCTTTAGCCAATTTTTTATCTCTCCTCTTTTATCTGATGAATTTATCACCAAAGAGCGTAAAAATATTGAAGCAGAATTTAAGTTAAAACTTAAAGATGATATTCGTCGCTTATACGATGTCCATAAAGAAACGATTAATCAACGCCACCCCTTTTCAAAATTTTCAGTAGGCAATACAGACACACTAGCAGACTTAAATGGTAAGAGTATTAGTAAAGAAGTTGAAGACTTTTTTAATCTCTACTATCAAGCGAGCTATATGACTCTCGCGATTGAAGGCCCGCAAACATTAGAAGAGTTGACGCATTTAGCCACAGAAATGTTTAGTGGGATAAAAAACGATAAATCGACATTGTCACCTATAACAGAACCGTTATATTTACCAGAACATCAAGGTATTTACGTTAATGTAAAGCCTGTTAAAAATGATCATCAGTTAATCATTAGCTTTGCCATGGAGAGTATTGATAAATTCTACCAAGATAAACCTGAATCAGTATTAGCGTATCTTATAGGACATGAAGGTGCGGGCAGTATTTTAGCGACATTAAAACAAAAACAATGGGCTATGGGGTTAACCGCAGGCTCGGGTATCAACGGTTCTAACTTTAAAGACTTTAATGTTAGCATTAGTTTAACCGAACTAGGTGAACGTTGTATTGATGAAATTATAGCGCTAGTTTTTTCTTATATTGGGTTATTAAAGTCTGTAAAACTACCGCTTTTTTACTATCAAGAAAAACAAGCTATCGCAGATCTGTCATTTACTTATCAGGAGAAAACTCGTCCGTTAGACAATGTCAGCCAACTCGTTATTAATATGCAACACTATCCGTGCGAAGACTATATTTTTGGCGATTATATTATGTCAGGTATGAATGATGTAAATATTAACCTGTTACTAGGCTATTTAACTGCTGACAATATGCGCGTTATCCATATTAGCCAAGATAATACCTTTGCAAAAACAAGTTTCTGGTACCAAGTGCCTTATAGTGTCAATAAAATTCCAGCCAAAAAACTATCCCATTGGCATGATTTATCGTCACCGAGTAATGTAAATCTTAAGGTAAATGACGCACTATTTCTGCCACAAGCCAATCCCTATATTATTGGTAATCCATTCATTTATGACTCCATTGATAAAAACGTTGCAGACATTAACAACACCAAATTACCAACAAAAATAGAAAGCTGCAGTGGATTAACAGTATGGTATAAACAAGACACTACTTTTAAAGTCCCCAAAGGCTATATTTACTTAGGAATTGACTCACCTTATTCAATAAAAAGTGTTGAGACTATCGCAATGACACGTTTATTTGTTGACCTCTATACCAATACTGTCGTTGAAGAAAATTATGATGCTGAGCTTGCTGGTATTCATTATCATCTCTATGCTCATCAAGGAGGACTTACCCTTCAATTATCTGGCATTAGTGAAAATCAACCTAAGCTATTAGAGAAACTACTTTATCGGTTAACTCATCATGATAGCAGCGAAGACAACTTTACCTTATTCAAACAACAACTACTTAAACATTGGCAAAATAGTGATAAAAGCAAATCAATATCTCAGTTATTTTCCACTCTAAGTTCATTGATGCAACCAAATAATCCCAATGCCGATCAGTTATCTGATGCATTAACCCAGATTACTTTTTCACAATACCAAATTTTTTGTCAAAAACTTTTTAAACAAATTACCCTTGAAGTATTAATTCATGGCAATTGGCTAATTGAACATGCAACCAATATAGTGAGCAATATCAAACAGGCTTTTGCTAATAGCTATAGTCAAAAATATTCGGTGCAATGCCCTGTAATCGATATAACTCATAACAGAACACTTATTTTACCTATGCAGATCCCTGATCATGATCATGCGAGTGTTGTATATATTCCATTAGCTACAAGAGATGAACATTTAGTTGCCCTAACAATGGTGACTAGTCATCTATTATCACCCCTATTTTTTCAAGAGATGCGTACCGAAAAACAATACGGTTATTTAGTCGGTGTTGGGTATGTTCCAATTAATCGTTACCCAGGCATTGCCTTTTATATTCAGTCACCACACATCGATGCCATCGCGCTAACAAAAGCTATAGATGACTTTATTACTGACAGTTTGGAAATGCTAACAGAAATGAGCAATGATAATTGGTTACACTTAATCAATGGATTAGCAGGACAACTACAAGAAAAAGATAATAACTTGAGAATAAAAAGTCAGCGTTTTTGGGCTGCTATTTGTAATAAAGACTTAACCTTCTCTCATAAAGAGCGACTCGTCACGGCTATTTTATCTTTAAAATTTGAGCAAGTAAGAAGCTTCATCAAAAATAAATTAATGGTTATAGCAAACCCCGATAGAATTATTTTATCCTCTATGAAAATCATTGATCCCACTATAGCCAAAAAAATACAAAATGAATTAAAGGGTGAAATAATAAGCAAAGCAAATAATTTTACAGAAAAAAGTAAAAGAAAATATTAATGCTGCCGATACAGCTTTACTCGTTAGCCATTTAGTGAATATCAGACTAAATAGTGAATATCAGATAAGTGAATATCAGACTAAAGTTGACTTAAGACATAGCATGACTTTTAATAGTATGTCTTCTTCAAATGGAGCGGGTATAGATACAAAACTAATAATAATTTTATTTCCCTTAATTTAGGTCAAACCGTGCTTTTATATTTCCTTAGGTTTTCCCCTGTATATTTTTTTTGTTTGATTTTTAAAAAGATTAATAAAATGAACATTAAAAATCTGTTTACACATTTTCTTATTTTGCTATCTTTTGCAACCAGTTCAATGGCACTTTCTTATGAGAAATCGGCTAATAAAGAATCAAACACGGCCTCTGTTCATTCTACTTTTATAGAATCAAATAATAATCAATTAAGATTTAGCCAATTGTCGACCTTAGACGGGTTATCAAATTCTAATGTTTTTAGTATTACTCAAGATAGCCAAGGCTTTATTTGGTTTGCCACTGAAGATGGCCTAAATCGCTTTGATGGTAAAAATATTATCACCTACCGTCACAATGCTAATAATAAACATTCTATTGCTGATAATATCATTCGTAAAATATTTTTCGACAGTGAGCAAACGCTATGGGTTGGAACACAAAATGGCTTAAGTCGCTATAACCGAGAATTAGATAATTTTGATAGTTTTACGACTGAAATAGGTAACGAATTATCGCTTCGAGATAATATGATTTGGGACATTTATCAAAACAAAAATGAATTAATTAACAACCCTCACACTAAACCATTACTTTGGATATCGACAACCGATGGTCTACACACTTTTAACATAGATAGTGATATAAAAAGTATCACTTTTCAACGAATAAAAATTAAAAACTACAATAATAGAATTAGAGAAATAAAAACTATTTTTCAGGACAAACAACAAAACTATTGGTTAGGTAGTTTTGATAACGGCATTCATTTACTCAGTAAAAACTTAACTTACCTTGGCTCACTCACAGACCAAAACAAATATGATTTAACCGTTGATGCACAATCGCTTTTCGATATGAAATCTATCGACAATCAGTATTGGCTAGCAACCGATAATGGTTTATTCATTGTCGATGATAGATATCAATTAATCTCTCATTTAACAGAAAGCAGCCCCAAAAAACCCTTACTATCGAATTATGTCCGAGCAATAGAGCAATTTGACGAAAATAAAGTGTGGTTAGCTACCCATGAAGGTTTAAATACCATTAATCTACTAAATGATAATATTGAAAGTTATCAAAATAACGTTCAATCAACCTCCCTTAGTGAAAATTGGTTAATGGATATTTATCGTGATAATAACGACAACATGTGGTTAGCCAGTTATGGTGGTGGGTTAAATAAATATTCACCGTTGACAGGTTTATTTCGTCATGGCTTAACAACTAAAGAAGGCGAAAAATTTCGAGTAGAATCCTTTGCTGAAACCTCTGACGGAACAATATGGCTATCTTCAGAAGAACAAGGGGTATATTCTTTAAATGTTGATGGCATATTAGAGAAAAGAGATATTCCAACAAATAAAAAAGTCCGCCAAGTCTTAGCCAATAATACTTTTTATATTTGGCTACGATTAACTGATAATAAAGTTTTTAAATTTGATCCCATTAAAAACACCTTAACTGAACACCCTGACTGGTCAACTAGAAAGGAATATTCTACTGATAGTATTTTAACAATAATCAAAGATGATTTTTGGTATATTGATGAAAGTGGTGTGCTGACTAATTATCAATCAGATACACAAAAAATCACTTCATACCCTATGATTAATGATGATCGCATCATTAACTTTCAATTAGTAGATAATAGAATTTTGTGGATACTAACTAAAAATAATAAAATATTAACTTTTGATACCTATGAAAAAATATTCAAAAATAGAAATATAAAATTACCTACAACTGTTGGTGAGATGTATGGGAAGAAATTACGTGTGAGTAAAAATTGGGTCTGGTTGGGTTCAGGTTTCCAGGGCATAGCATTAATTAACAGCCAAACCAATCAATTAAAAAAATTTGATGAAAGTAATGGGTTAACAAACAGTTTTATTGCCTCCATACTAATAGACAAGAAACAAAATGCCTGGCTAGCAACCAATACCGGGATAGTTAAAATCAATCCATTTACTAATGCAGTCACTAACTTTGATAAAGACTTTGAAATTAACAAATCTGAATTTATTGAATTTTCGTCATTAAAACCTTCCAGTGAAAGTATGTACTTTGGTGGTTCAAATGGTTTTTTCAAATTTAACCCAAATGAAATTATAAAAATAAAACAAAATATTTTTTTACCTATATTTACAAATTTATATGTCTCTAACAAAAAAATAAATATTACTGAAAATCCAAAAAAAAATAAATTTACTATAAATAAACAATTAAATGCCCTCAATGAAGTAGAACTGGCTTATAAGCAATCACCTCTAAGCTTTGAATTTGTTTCCCCCAATGCAAAATTACCAGCACAATTACGTTATAAGTATCGTTTACTTAGTTTAGAAGAAAATTGGGTTGATGCAGCAACAGAAACCGGTATCAATGATAACCGTGCCACTTATACCAATCTAAGTCCCGGTGATTATATTTTTGAAGTGCAAGCATATGATATTAATCAACCAAGTAATTCAAAAACAAGCCAATTAAATGTACGCATATTACCGCCTTGGTGGCTAACAACTAGTATGTTATTCGTATATACCCTGGTATTGATACTTATATTGACCTATGTGAGCCAACAGTATCGAAATAAAAAACTCTACAATTTACAAATAAGAAAAAGTGAAGAACGATTAAAACTATCACTTTGGGGTAGTGGCGATGAAATGTGGGATTGGAATATAGATACAGGTAAAATATATCGCTCTAACATTTGGGGAATTCTAGAGTTTCCTCAAGATGGTACTCGAAATAGTAGCTTAGAGAAAAATAGTCAAGGTGAAGAAAATACCAATGTTCATCAACATGATATAGCACGAGTAAAACAAGCCCTAGATGATCATTTTACCAACCAAACTGAACACTTTGAAGCAACCTATCGTGTTAGGGACAAAAATAACAATTGGATTTGGATTTTAGATCGTGGAAAAATAGTTGAACAAGATGAAAAAAATAATGCTACCCGTATGACAGGTACTTTAAAAGATATAAGTCAGATAAAAAAAGCCGAAGAGCGTTTAAAATTATTTGCGCGATGTATCCAAAATATTTCTGATGCGGTGGTTATTTACGACCGTCAATTTATTGCTATTGATGTCAATAAATCTTTTCAGCGCATTACAGGTAAAAGTAAAACTGAAATGGTAGGCTCTTCATTGAGCTTCAATCAATATCCTACAAGCTTTTCTCAAAATGTAAAAAAACACCTACTCACGAAAGGCAGCTGGCATGGAGAGATAGAAAGTTTACGTGTTGATGGTAGTGTCTATTTAACAGACTTAAATATTGATATCATACGCGATGAAAGTGGCGATATTTCTCATTTTGTTGGTGTTTTTTCTGATATAACCAAGCGTAAAGAAAATGAAGCTGAATTAATAAAATTAGCTAGTTCAGACACATTAACTGGTTTACCTAATCGTGCATTCTTTCAAGCAAACCAAGCTCGATTAGTTAAACAAAATATCAATCATGCCCTACTTGTATTTGATTTAGATAACTTCAAAAAAATTAATGACTCTATCGGGCATCAAGTGGGTGATAACATACTATGCCAAGTGGCTAAACGTATGTTAACGCTAAGCCGTAAAAAAAATACTGTTTATCGTTTAGGTGGGGATGAATTTAGTATCATTCTTGAAGACACTAATGATATCCATACAATAACCACGCTTGCCAAAAATATTGTACGCACCATTGCCCAACCGTTTAAACTTAAAAATCAAGAAATAGTACTCTATAGCAGTATAGGCATTGTGCTGTTCCCAGAGGATGGTTTAACAGGGCATGAATTACTAAAGAATGCCGACACCGCTATGTATCATGCAAAAGGTAGTGGCGGTAATAAATATCAATTTTTTAGCGATTCTATGAATAAAAAGGCAGTAAAACGCCTGCAAATTGAAAACCTAATTCGCCACGGTTTAAAAGAAGACTCATTCTCAGTTTATTACCAACCCAAAATTGAGATAACTACCGGAAAAATTGCTGGCATGGAAGCATTGGTTCGCTTTGAAACACCTAATAAAGGCTTGATCAGCCCGGTTGTGTTCATTCCAGTTTCTGAAGAAACCGGACAAATTGTTGACATAGGAGAAGTTGTCCTAAGAAAAGCCTGTTTTACTACTAAAAAATGGGTTGATGCCGGCTTATTTGACGGGCGAGTCGCTGTAAATTTATCAGCTGTACAATTTAGCCAAGCTAATTTAGTGGCACAAATAACGGATATTTTAAAAGAAAGTAAACTACCCGCTAAGCATCTTGAGCTTGAGATTACTGAAGGTACCGTAATGGACTCTCCACAAGCAGCTATAGATACTATGTTGCAAATAAGAGCGATGGGGATTCATTTATCGCTTGATGATTTTGGTACGGGTTATTCTTCTTTAGCTTATTTGAAAAAATTTCCTCTGAACACGTTGAAAATAGATAAAGCCTTCGTTGATGATATAGAACAATCTGAGCAAGGTAGAAATATGGTGGCAACAATTGTGACTATTGCGCATAACTTGGGTATGGATGTAGTCGCTGAGGGTGTTGAAACCAACCAACAACTCAATTTTTTAGCTGGGTTGCACTGTGAGCAGTTGCAAGGCTACTTATATAGCAAACCACTAGCAAAAGATAATTTTCAAAAATATTTATTAGCCCATCAAATCACCAGTAAATCGACTTCATTTACTCAGTAGGCTTTTCATAAACTTAGCGTCAAAAAAACATCGTCACAGTCATAGTGATGATATGGCACTGCAATAAAATACAATTTAGTCAACTTACTTCGCTAGACACATTACTTTTAAAAGGCTAAAGCCCGAACGAGCCAATTTGGCATACTTTAAGCATTAACTATCCTGAAATTACTAATAAATAATTAAAAGGAAAAGTACATGTTAAGTTCAATTATTCTATCTCTGGCTATATCAGTTACTCCAACTCCTACAGCTGACATTCACAATTTAGAAACCCAAGAGATAGGCAAAGCTAGGGGCTCTCTACGTATCAATACCGAAGATGAATTAACTATCGACAGAGTGGGAAAAGCTCGTGGTTCTTTACGTATCG
>TARA_R110001583_G_scaffold183495_1_pt1 | contig 12971 bp, 8 predicted proteins | sample TARA_R110001583 | Tara Oceans TARA_R110001583 (sample SAMEA4398432) | marine metagenome | biome: Polar Biome; feature: [MES] marine water layer (ENVO:01000295) within the mesopelagic zone...; material: water (ENVO:00002006), including particulate matter (ENVO:01000060) such as...... | reverse complement strand
TATTGAACAGGAACTGAGGAGGCAGGACTGATGGCACGGGAGCATCCTCTTCCACCAAGCGCTGCATCTTTGTCTGCATCAATGCGTGATCTTGGTTATTCTCTTGAAACTGCCGTTGCTGATCTCATCGACAACAGTATCTCAGCGGGTGCCAAAGAAGTTAAGATATTCTGCGATCTCTCTGGAGATACCCCCATTCTCTGCATCATCGACAATGGTTGCGGAATGGTCGAGGACGACCTGATTGCGGCGATGCGGCATGGCACCGCAAATCCCAAATTGCCTCGCACAGCTACGGACCTTGGACGTTTCGGACTGGGCCTGAAGACGGCATCGTTTTCTCAGTGTCGCAGTCTTACAGTCGTCAGCAGGCGGGATAGTTCGATCTGCGGCGCGGAATGGAACCTCGATCTTATCGACAATCGTGATGACTGGCTGCTCAATATCCTAGATCAGGAAGAAATCACTACACTGCCTTATGTCGATCACCTACCGTCAAATGGAACTATAGTACTTTGGCGGGAACTTGACCGCCTGTTCGAGGACGAAACTGGCACCAAGCGAGACGAGATCGTCAATGAAAAGCTTGACGCTCTCGAACGCCACCTATCTTTGGTCTTTCACCGCTTTCTTGCCGGTGAGATCAAGGGGCGCAAGATCAGCATTTTTGTCAATGGCCACCCTGTTGAAGAGTTCGATCCGTTCTGCCGGAAGAACACTGCAATCCAACGTCTTCCTGAAGAAATTGTTCACGTAGGCGGAGCCGTGGTGACGATGCGGCCCTATATTCTACCGCATCACAGTAGACTTTCCCCTTCTGAATACAAGTTCTATCAGAATCGAAGCGATTTCATCTCCAATCAGGGTGCATACATCTATAGGGGTGGTCGCCTAATGGCTTGGGGTGACTGGTTCCGTCTGGTGCCAAAGGGAGAAGCTACCAAACTTGCAAGGGTTAGGATTGACTTTCCAAATACACTTGACGAGTCATGGACTATAGACATCAAAAAATCCCGCGCGCGCCCACCTCACGCGGTCCGGGAACGTCTGCGTCAGATTATCGCGAAGATCACTGATCGAAGCACCACAGTGCATAGAGCTAGGGGGCAGAAGCTATTTCAGGAAGTCGAATCCCCCCTGTGGGAGCGGTATGCCGACAGCGGGGGCATTCGTTTTGAGGTGAACCGGGAACACCCACTGGTTCTCTCACTTCGTAGCAAGCTTGATGGTGCCGGTGAGCGCCAGCTCCTTATGCTTATTGAATCCATTGGTCACGCTCTACCCGTAGAGATGATCTATTCGGATTACTCGCAGCACCCCAAAGAATTTGGTTCTGAAACAGTTGAGAAAGAAGAGCTGTTTCGCCGCTTGGAGGCACTTCGAGAGGTTCTCTATGGCCCGGAGGGCGGGAATTCCGCTGGTTTCAGGGAAGTGGCAAAATCAATCAGAATATTTGAGAATAGAGCTGATATATTAGAAAACTATATTGCGGAGAATTTTTATGAATGATCGGGGCGCAAGGGACGAGAAGAATTTCAAAAGCGCACTGATTACTGCGCTGTCGCTTGCAGACGGCATTCCAAACCGCGAAGAGGTCGAGCAGAAAGCAGCAGGACTCGCCGCAGTTTTCGGCTATCAAGGAGACCTTTCCACTGTGGTAGAAGAGGCACTGATTGCCGTCGTCACACGGATGGGAGAAGGGGTTTCACTGGTCGATGTCGAGGCAGAACATGACCAAGAATGGGTCCACAAACGCGCCGACCTGCCAACAACATATTCAGATGCCTATGAGGACTTTCTCAAATCAGAAGGCTGGCATCCCACAGTTGTTCAATCCCTGAGTGATGTCGGTACAAAAATACTTGGCCACCTTCAGGACCCGGAAAGCGAAGGAACCACTTGGAAACGCCGTGGACTGGTCATCGGTCATGTCCAGTCCGGAAAAACCGCAAACTATATGGGACTAATCGCAAAAGCGCAGGATGCCGGTTACAAATTTATTGTTGTTATTGCGGGAATTCACAACAACCTCCGCAAACAAACTCAGGAGCGGATAGATGAGGCGATCATCGGTCGCTCCAGTGACCCGGAGAAAAGAGAGCCACTGGGCGTCGGCCTGTCACCAGGTTACCCTCATCCTGTCACTTTCACAACCATCTATGATGACTTCGGCAAAGCCACTAGCGCACGTGGAGGCTGGAAGCTGAATGATTTCAGCAGACCAATAGTCCTCGTTATCAAAAAGAATGTATCCACTCTAGATTCGCTCCACAAATGGTTGAAGGAGCTGAATGCGCGGGGCGACGGGCAAATCGCTGATGTGCCAATGCTTCTGATCGACGATGAAGCGGACAATGCGTCAATCAATACCAACAAGCCTGATCTCGATCCGACGCGAACCAACTCGATGATCCGACAGATTTTGGGGATGTTCGATAAGTCCTGCTATGTCGGCTACACAGCTACCCCATTTGCCAATATTTTTATCAATCACGATGCCTACGACGACGAGGCACGTGAAGAACTTTTCCCGCGCGACTTTATCTACAGCCTTGATGCTCCGAACACATATTTCGGGCCGGACAAAGTGTTTCTCGATGAGCAGTCCAGTGAGAGAATTCTGGAGCCCATTGACGACTGTGAGGACTACATCCCGTTCTCGCACAAGCGGGACGACCAGATTGCGGAACTGCCTCCCAGTCTCTATCGCGCTCTGCATCAGTTCATTGTTGCACGCGCCATCAGAAACATCAGAGGGCAGGCGGGAAAACACTGCTCCATGATGATCAATGTTTCTCGGTTCGTTCCAATTCAAAAAAGTATCAGAGACCACGTCAGTGTCTATGAGAAGAAGCTACGGGAAGCGGTCAAAGCTAACTATGCGATGTCGGAGAATACTGCACTAGGCAACGAATATATGCGTGCACTGAAGAGTGCTTTTGATGCTGATTACGACAATTGCGACTGCACGTGGAGCGAAGTGCAGAAGGCACTCTGGAGTGTCTTCGAGAATCTCAGAACATATGTCGTCAACAGCAAATCAGACGATGTACTCGACTATAAGAAGTTCGAGCGTGAAGGTAAGGGGCTTACCGCAATTGCGATCGGAGGCCTCAGCCTCTCTCGTGGCCTCACGGTCGAAGGCCTCACCATCAGCTATATGTATCGAAACACGAAAATGTACGACACACTGATGCAGATGGGGCGCTGGTTCGGCTATCGCCCCGGCTATGAGGATCTGTGCCGTGTCCATCTCTCGCGGGATTCTATCGACTGGTATTCGTACATAGCAGAAGCTGCCGATGAACTTCGCCAGCAGATCAGGCGCATGCGTCAAGACGGCCTCAGCCCCCGCCAGTTCGGACTATATGTGAAGGCTCATCCTGATAGCCTCCTTATCACAGCCATGAACAAGATGCGTAGTGGTGAAAAAAGAACTGTAAATCAGAGCTTCAGCGGAAAACTGGTCGAGAGTTACGTATTGCCCCGCGACATGGACATAAATGCGGCCAACGAACAGGTCATTGCTAGTTTCTGGCGAAATAGCTCAACTGAGCCCACAGGGAAGGGTTGGATTATTCGTGACGTGCCTGTTGGAACCATTGAAGACTTTCTGAACAGATTCAGAACCTTCGAAGCGTTCACTGAAAGGAAATCAGCGGCAATCAACTATCTTCGTGCCATTTCTGAAGTGCATCCGGTAGGCGATGTTCTCCTCATTTCGATCCGTGCAAATGGAGAGGATGAGGCGGAATACCTATTGGGGTCTCAGGACAGATCGAGCGCAAGGCCCGACAAGTATTTCCCTTCAGCTTGGCGATTGAGCAAGGACCGTGTGGCCAGCCGTGGTGATGAAAAGCTGGGTCTATCTGAGGACCAGCGCGCAGTGGCAGTCGGCTTGGCAGAAGATGAGGGAAAGCAGCCTTCGGACTCTCACTACCGCGAAGTGCGCAATCGTCCGCTACTGATGGTTCATGTTTTGGGACCGATGGGTAAGGACAGCCAAGACACACGAGTTCCGGCATTTGGCATCAGCTTTCCTGGTGGTCACTACGGGATGGAAGTACCAGTTGTAGTCAACAAGGTTTGGTTGGAGCTGATGGAAGGCGGCTTCGCAGATGATCCGGATCAGGAGGAAGACTATGACGAATAGGGCTCTACCTTGGGACCTGATCGACAAGCCTCAAAGTGACCTCAACGTGCTGTTGATTGCAGCGGGCCGACAGGTGCCTGTTTACTGGGCAAAGGATGCAGCCGGCCGATGCCTCTATCTGGTCGAACTGCATGGCGATCACAGTAAGCAATTTAGAACAAACAAAACTTCGGTCAGAGGTGTCGATCTCTCTCTCCGCCAAGCGAAGCCATCATTGCAGCAATTGGTGTTGGCCGTAGATCGTCAAGTCGACCTCGATCTGTTTTACGGACTGTGTTCCACTCTCACTGGAAACCTTGAGCCGGTCGAAGACCCTGCCGTAGCTCTTGCCGTCGCCTTGCAACACATCAAACGATGGAAGCTCTTTCTTGCAGGACGTGTAGCAGGCATTCTTACCCAGGAAGAACTCAGAGGTCTGTATGCTGAACTGACAATTCTGCGCCAAGTCATATATGCACGAGGCGAAATCGAGGGGGTTAGTTCCTGGTGCGGACCGGATCGAACGCAGCAGGATTTTGTGTTCGATGATACCGCCGTCGAAGTAAAGGCAATCAGTGGACAGGAGCGCAATTCCGTACGCATATCGTCAGAAGATCAGCTTGAATCCTTGACGGGCAGGCTTTTCCTAACGGTGGTCAGATTGGCGACCAGTCCTGACAACGGGACAAGTCTCAACGAACTAGTGGCGTCAATCGAAAATGCATTTTCGGAGCCGGACGCGGTAGATGGGTTCGTCGGCAAACTGGCTAGCTACGGATACGTACCGATGAATGAATACGACTCACCAACATTCAACGTACTGGAGACGAGGTTTTTTGGGGTGGAGGAGGACTTCCCCAAACTAATTCGTTCTGCGCTGCCACAAGGAATCGCACGCGTATCTTATGACCTTGAAATAGAATCGCTTATTCCTTTTGAGTGCGACAGCTCCGGCATTTTCAGGGGGGCTTAGGTTGGAACAGAGTACTGAGGCATTCTTCAACGAATTCAGGCAGGAAATGCTGGCAGGTGCGGAAGCCAACAGCAGTTTCCAACTTGCCTCCTTTATGGAGACCATAGCCAACGAGCTGATTGAAACCGGCTTTGTGGAAGGGTTTGAGTTCTGTCACTACCGCGCGCAGCGAGGTATGCGAGTGGATGGCTACTGGTTTGACGACGAGGGTGGTCTAGACCTTTTTATAGCCGATTTCGAAAGTCGCACCGTACTCGGCTCGCTCACTAGAACTGAAATTGACGCAGCATTCCGCAGAGTATTTACTTTTTTTCAGAATGCGGTCGAGAAAGAACTCTACAAGGAGCTGGAGGTAACGGCACCAGAATATGGTCTGGCACGCCAACTTTTGGATAGGTTTGGGTTTATCCGGCGCATAAATTTTGTCCTGCTCTCTGAGCGCGCACTCAGTGACCGTGTGCAAAGCTTGGACGATGATACCGTGTGCGGTATATCCGCCAGCTACCACATCTGGGATATGTCGAGACTGAACCGTCAACGCAATGCGCGTGGTGCAAAAGAAGCGCTCGATCTTGACTTAATTGAAATGTTTGGGCGCGGAATATCCTGCCTGCCCGCCAATCTTAGTTCTGATTCGTACAGTTCATACCTGATAGTGATGCCCAGCGAAGTGCTTGCCGATCTCTATGGGCGCTTTGGCGCACGACTTCTGGAACAGAATGTCAGAAGTTTTCTTCAGGCGCGAGGCAAGGTAAACCAAGGAATCCGTTCCACTATCATGAACGAGCCCTCGATGTTCTTTGCCTACAACAACGGGATTACCGCAACCGCGCAGACAATCAAAACGCAGCAGACTACGGATGGTCTCAAGATTGTAAGGATCAATGACCTTCAGATTGTAAATGGCGGCCAGACCACGGCTTCACTTTTCCACACTCGTCGTAGGGATAAGGCCAGCCTCGAAAACATATTCGTTCAGATGAAGCTCTCCGTCATTGATGCAGAAGAGGCTGAACTGGTGGTGCCTCGCATATCCGAATATGCCAACACCCAAAACCGTGTTAATGCGGCTGACTTCTTCTCAAATCATCCATTCCACATCCGTATGCAGGATTTCTCGCGCAGAATTCTGGCTCCTGCAGCGCAGGGGGCGCAGCGTGAAACTCGCTGGTTCTACGAACGTGCGCGAGGACAGTATGCTGACGCGCAATCGAAACTCACGCCCGGCGAACAGCGGCAGTTCAAGGCCATGCATCCAAAAGCGCAAATGTTCACTAAGACGGACCTGGCAAAATTTGAGAATGTCTGGGATGAGCATCCTCGATGGGTAAACCTTGGTGCACAAAAGAACTTCGCCAAATACGCATCGCGTATAGGCAAAGAATGGACATCCGGTTCCGACAAGTTCAATGAATTCTATTTCAAACGTGCAATTGCCAGAGCCATCATATTCAGGGCCACGGAAAGGCTGGTATCTAATCAGTCTTGGTACAATGGTGGCTATCGGGCGAATATTGTTGCGTATTCAATTGCTGCGATCAATGAGCTGGTGAAGAAGCATGAGATGGCTATCAATTTTATGCAGGTCTGGAATGAACAGGCCGTGCCCGAAGTTTTGCTGAATGCCTTAGGAAAAGCATCTTCCTTTGTTAACCATGACTTGGTGCAACCACCTCAAGGAATTTCCAATATTTCTGAATGGGCAAAGCGCGAAAACTGCTGGACTAGGATTAGCGGTCAGCTCGCCGACCTTGAAGCCCAGATACCTCAAGACTTTTTTGATGCCCTTGTCCAAGTATCAGAACAGAAAGAGGAGCAGAAATCTGCCAGAAAAACGCAGAAAATCGACAACGGCATTAACGATCAAAAGCGGGTCTTCGATATAGGCGCGGAGACGTGGGGACTAATCTTAAAGGAGGGTGCGCCAAAAAAACTGTTCTCGCCAAAAGAGATTGCTGTATTGCAGGTCGCGGCTCAAATTCCTGTAAGGATCCCCTCCGAGAAACAATGCGCTGTACTCATAGTATGTCTGGAAAAAGCTCAACTTGAGGGAATTGTTCAAAATGAGACGCGTCAGGCCTGACCATACTCACAATGGTTATAGCTTCTATGCTGATTTTTTGAAAAGACGTTGTACTCCTGCGGTACATTGATATCGATCCATTGCAGCGCTATCGTTATTGGTTCTAAATCACTGTGACTTACCGGGATTAGTCGATATGGGCACGACCGAGGAGGGGAAAGCACCAATGTCTAACAATTGTTTCTGAATGCCTTGGTGTTTCTCATAGAACTTTAGCCAAGCCCTCATTCCCCCCACTTCTCCTACAGCGTGGATCATAGACCTGTGGGATGAGAGCAAGAGGTCTACAGTTTGTTCTAATTCACGAATTCTTTTTTCTTTTTGCTCGAGCTTAGCCAGTAACTTGGGTTTTGAATGCTTATCGGCTTGTTCTTGTATTCTACGCAAATCTGATTGTCGCTGGATCCACACTGCCAGCTGCGCGCTTCGCCATTCATCTCTTGTAATTGATGTCGTTGCAGAGAAACCAACGACTGACCGGGTGACAGAGCGGGCCGTTATCGTTTCATTTGCCCGAAACATCCTGTCTAGCACACTAAGGAACTCCCGGTCCCTCTGTTCTGCGTCGCACGTTCGTCTCTCTGGAAATTTTACGGTTTCCATTATTAAACCCGCTTTCCAGTGTCAAATGGTTCCGATAAGTCAGAGCCTTCTTCGAACACTTTCTCACCATTGCCAGTTGCTAAGATTTTATCAATTCCTTCAATCATTTGCTTGGCATGTTTCAATTGGTTTTGAACACCCACACCGTTGGGTCGGTCAGAAACTTCTTTAATTGCTGCTTGCATATTTAATTTGGTCCGCTCCAAGTTTTCTCGATGTTTAGTGTTATCTGTTGCAACCAAATGACTGCAACCGTTGAAACACTGTAAATGATTAGGGCAGGGGTCGACCGTGAAACTGTTAACACAATAACCATAAGGCGTTGCATGAAAGCCATCTGCCTCCACACTAAGAAAATCGAAAGCTGATTTGTCTCCCTGTTCTTTCTGGATTTTCCTAAATGTCCCTATGATTGGCCCAGAGACCTTGCCCGACTGGATCATAGCCAAGACCGTTTTAGACCGCTCGGGAAGCTCTTGTGCCTCTGGTGGGAGATCAATCGCAGAAAGCTCTTCAGCTAACGTTCGATGGTCATATTCATAGCTTTGGGCAACACTTTTGCGATTGAAGCGCTTGGTAATGATTGCGTCGGATATTCCAAGCCTGAACAACTCAGTATTTTGAAGATGACGAAGGGAATGGCTTTTCAGACCTAGCTGACGATCTCTTTCTGTTGCACCGTAACGGGCGAAAATGCCATTTTTACCGGGTGCCAGATGAATAATAAGATCGTCCGACGTAACTCTTCCTACGGAAAAGTAGCGATTTATATCACAAATGCCGTCATTCCGTGTTTCCACCAAAGCGCGCTTCGGACATAAGAACAAGAATTCGTAGGCTTCTATAAAATGCCCGTTTGCAAGCCGATAAGGCTCAGTATCTGAGAGTTTTGTCGGAATATGCTGCTTCACCAGCCTCTCCACTTGCATAACCAAAGCAGTATCTTTTGGTTTTATCTTTGGCCACCCATCCTTTGCCTTCCTTATCCAATAAAGGTAAATAGAATTATTGTATGCGTCATTCGAGTGATTTTGTTGGTATTCAATTTTTTTTAAAAATTTCGGATTTCGTGTTGTTTTAAAACTTTGAATAAGGTTTTCGGGTACTGGTGACACCCGAATACGAGGATTGCCGGTGAGCCTCGTGTATAAGTCGGATGCTGGGACCATCGAACTCGCATCTAATTCTGGAAAGATACGATTTGATTCGATTTGCTTCCACAGCCTCTGGCGAAGGGGTTCTGTAACAGAAAGGACCTCATTGAGCGTCTCTTCTAATAGTTCCTCAAACATTTCCGGAACGTGTTGAACAGCCTCAGAAGTCCAACCGCCGCCTGATCTGTCGGCTTGTTTTTCTGCAAAGTGCCGTAACAGTAATGACCGAGAAACACCTCCACTCTGACCAGCATTTCTCCCATCGAAGTCGGTATATTCGGCGGACCTCTTCCAGTCCGCGGGAATTGTGCAAACCTCGCCAATTCTCAGACCACAAAGGAGCAAAACTTTTATTTGAGAAAACCTAATAAAATCCGAGAAGGTGAGCGGTTCCTCAGTGAAAACTATTCGAACGAGCTCCCACAAAGCTCTACTTTCCGGGAGCTTCCATCCTTGGTCTCGGTCCGATATTCTTTTTCTTTGTATTCGGTCATCCAACCGGCGGCTGTCCGCCGAAGTCATTAAGAAATGGTAAAATGGTCCATTATCGCACAGGTGTCGTGCATCCAGTAACACCCTTGTAATGCCTTTAATGAGGTCCGCTAGTTTCCCAGATTTTTGTACTGCCGTTGCGATATAACAAGCATACCTTATATCCTCTAGCGACAGTTCCCACGGAGATACCCCCGAGCGCAGTAGGGTACATGTACCTAAAACGCGCAATGAACGCACTACTTGCCCGCAAACATAGCTCGGTGTACTTCCTAAGACCAGAAGGTGATGAACCACTGTGGCTTTAATCAAGTTTTGCCACTCATCGCTTAAGGAACACTTTGGGATATCCCGACCTTCTTCCTTGCAAATGACGCGCAGTGCCTTGGTGTCATAGCCCAGATCACGAAGCCAGTGAGTAGGAGGAGGAGAACCACCTGCTATATAAGTTAGGTTCCAAGCGTCTTCTTTTCCAATCAAGCCACAATCAGATATTCTAGGCAGCCAGTTGACACCGTTTTGTTGAGCTATAGTCCGGCTACGCTCTATAAACGCTGAATAGAAACTATTCATTGGTCTCCACCACCTTCCTTCAACAACTCGTTAACTGTACACTTTATCGCTTCCAAAGTTGCTCTCAGCTGCACGAAAGCAGAAGATTGACTGTTGTCACCTTGAGATTGATCGAAGAAGAACCGTACCACCTTCCTTAAATCTTCCAGTACGCTTGTATGGACTGAAGAATCACTAATGGGCAGGAATTTCGGACAGGTATAGCAAGACAGAGCAGGGTGCTTCGCACACATCGATTGGCCAATCCCACAAGCTCCAATGCCAGATATTGGAATTCCATGAGGCACACCGCCAATTTGATAATCTGGCTCCATCTCAATCAGCTGTTCTTTGTCAATGCTCTTGGTTTTACCGATATCAGCTAACGCACTATAGATCGGCGATATAGCGAGTGCTTGATTGAGTTTTGCAGCCTGCGTAGGCGATGCCTCAAAATAACTCAAAGATGTTTTGGTATGGGAGTGGCCCAAAAACTCTGCTACTTCTTCAGCACTTGCCCCAGCATCGACAAGACGTTGGGCGGCTGTATGCCTAAGTGAGGTTGCACTCCGTCGCTTCCCGGTAACAAACATCGTTGTATCTGCGATTGACGCAATGATTAGTGAACGATCAACGGGGAATAGCTTTGATTCTTCGGCCTTGTTTGATTGCTTCCACACTTTTGTCTTCGTCCGGCGCTTCAGATACTCAGCAAAGATTGGCACCCACTCGCGCTTGATCTTACGTTTAAACCCTCGCTGATCTGTGAGGTTACGTTTTTTTGCTTGGTACGCTGTAAAATACGCTAATTGATCCCCTTCAGAATCGTTGAGCAAGGTAAAATCTCTAAGGTTCATCCTTGTTATCTGAATTGCCCTAAGACCATGCTGGTAAGCCAATGACAACAAACACACTTTGAGTAATTCTTCATCACTCAATTCAAGGCAGTTTTGGACTGCGTTATCAAGGAATTGTATAATTTGTTGCTCTTCCGAGACAGGAAGAACAGAAGAACCAGTCACAACCCCACGGTAGCCCTTTTGATACTTAAAAGGTAGGGAGCGCACGAAGTCTTTATACTCTTCTTCAAAAGGCCCAAGTGAGAAGTCGCAAAGAAAATTTAGAAAGGCTTTCACATAGACCGCGTTGCTTAGATCAGTTCGCCAGTTAACATCCCACTCGTCAACCCAACTATGCGTCGGCTGTACTAAAGCATCTAAAAACCAATTCTCTGAATGCAGCGATCTAATTCGAAGTAATGCATAATAAGTGTCGTGAACGCTAAACGGCGATCTTTCACGCAGCAACGATGCTACAAAATGCTTCCAAAGCAGCTTTACATCCGCATCCGATACAACGGAAAAGTCCAAATCTTTACTGACTGTGTCGTACCTTAGTACCCAATGATCATTTGCTAGCGGACGTTGTATCTGCCTCCATCCATCAATATACGGGTCAACGTACCGGACGCTTGGCAAAAGCGTTGGAAGATTTCGTATTTCGGACCTAGCGACAGAGTAGTGCTCTGGATCAGTACCTCGAATCTCCAATACTTTGCTCCGTGGATCTGTTTGGAAAGTGTGTAACTACTCGCTCGAAGATAATGTCCTAAGTAGGGTTACTCTATTGTCGAAATCACTGTTCCAAATTGTGTTCAGTCGTTCCTCAAAATACGCCTTTGCATAGTGTTGGGGCATAACGGACGACTTAGACCATCCAAAGAAAATCCGTAAATTCTGGATCGCCAAATCCATCTCTAATCCATTGTCGATAAACGCTCTCAATCGAACTACTGCGCTTGTATGACGACAATCATGGGGAGTGACTTTTTCAACCCCATTTCGGGATGCTAGACGCTTCTTCGATTTTTCGGACAAAGCATCTGACAAGCGGTCAAAGATTGAGTTTACGTTGGGAACAGAAAGGGGCCGCTTTCTATTAGACGAAAACAAGAAACTATGCGGCTGTTTCGCCCGGTAGTTATCAACATAGAACCTAATCAAGCTCGATAGAGTGGGAGATATAGGCAACTGCCTATGGGAGAGGTCGGTCTTAATGCTAGGAGCTAAAAAACGAGGATCTATATGCCCTGTTCGGTTGTTCGTTATATCGATCCAATATCTCAACTCGCCAGACAGAGGATCACAATCACTCTTAATAGCGTTAACGGCCAACGCTAGCGGTTCTGACCGCCGAAGTCCCTGATGCAGATAAAGCAACAGCAGGGTATAATTTCTCCAACGCTCACGTTCAGAGCGAAATGGATTTCGGTTCGAAGTTGGATCCGCAACTTCGTATAGTTCTTCAACAACATCAGCGGGCAGGGCGCGCACCTGGGTACTTCTAGGTGTCCTTGTTACATTCAAGCTAGAACTGAGTTGTTTAATTCTGTTCAGCCGCTGCTTATAGGCGATTGATGAGGAACCTCGACACGGTTTAGCCGTCTCAATGTTGACTAACACTTCATAGACAAAGTGAAAAACTATCCGCCAATTTCGAGAATAATTGCCTCGGAGAGAACGGCTTGCACTGTTTCGCAGCAACATAAAGTAGGATTGCAGGCAGGCTTCCACTTCAGCCAAATCCCCGGACGTAAGAAGATCATCGAGACAATCACTTTCTTTTAGATCGGCAACAAACCGATAAAACCTGTCAATTGCTGATAACTTAGCTTGGAGAGTGCTCACACTAACAGAGCTACCATGCATTGCCTCCCAAACAGTAGGCCAGTACCGTGGCACGCCTAGGCTGTTTGTTAAGACGATACCATTAAGGTAGGTCGGAAATTGTGAAGAGCGAATATATTGGACTGTCATAACAATTCCGGATTATGCCATGTTTTGGACAAAGCTCAAAAATCATCGGCAATTTTAGGAACTGAAGGCAACACTCTTAGAATTAGACTAACGTTCTATAATATATATTATGACAAATAACAACCAGCCGTAGCTTCAGTGCGCCCCAAGCCCTACACTAAATGTC
>TARA_R110001583_G_scaffold19862_4_pt1 | contig 12976 bp, 22 predicted proteins | sample TARA_R110001583 | Tara Oceans TARA_R110001583 (sample SAMEA4398432) | marine metagenome | biome: Polar Biome; feature: [MES] marine water layer (ENVO:01000295) within the mesopelagic zone...; material: water (ENVO:00002006), including particulate matter (ENVO:01000060) such as...... | reverse complement strand
TTGATTGAGTGAACATATTCATATTACACAACGACCCGATTTATGCGGCTCGTATGCAGTGCGATAAGCACATACCGAAAATGGTATTAGAATCAGCACAGATGATGGCCCAAGCCCTGCGCCGACATGGTGCAACTGATGATATGATGCCCCTAACCAAGAGTGGCACACCATACAAAGGCGGTCACAAACACCACCCTTGCACAGTATGGGTAGGTGATACCTACCATAATTTTAGTTGGCTCGCTCAACACGCCAAAGCCTTGTGTCGTGAATACACCAAGAGGTTTAGCAAGACTCATGCCTGTCAGTCTCCGATTCATCAAATGTCTATCATGATATATCTATTCAATGATACAGGACTCACGCCATTCGCTCAAGCCATGCCCGATGAGTATCGTGATGATGATGCGGTCAAGGCATACCGAGCATACTACCATTCCAAGCAGTTCGCCAAGTGGGAGAAGGGTACACCTGCCCCCGACTGGTGGCAAGGCGTGGAGGTGATGGCGTGAAAGCAACTTGTAAAAAGTGTGTTAGTATTGACGCTGTGTTTCAGTCGTGCATAGATGACTTGGTGGATGCTTGGGACAACATCGGGTATCACATGAGTGCGGAGACTATTCATTGCCCATGTTGCAGTAAGCGTTTGACGGAGGTGACAGCGTGAGTAAAACATACATGGATGGATTAGCAGAAGGTTATGAAGCGGCGATGAAAGAGATGAAATTAATACTTGAGAACTTTGAAGAAACTTATGAGATGCTTGAGGAACACTTGGAAGTAATAAACAATCATCCCGATAGAAGCGTGGAGGTGATGGCGTGAAACAAGATTACCAATGTTATAGATGCGGTCTTTGGTATGATGATAAAGACACTATGAAAGAATGCGTGGAAAAATGCAAGGAAGAGGGGAGGTGATGGCGTGAGTTGTAAAAGTCACGATTGGACAAGTGGCCACGAAGACGAGCGTGATGGAGTACCTGTCATAATCACTCAATGTAACAAGTGCTTTACAAGATGCATTCGTGTGAAAGGGCGAAGTCGCTCATGGTTGGTGATGGCGTGAGTGATGATGACATTGAATCAGTAACGCCGGAAACGGCAGACGACTTGAATAACTATGAAATAAAATTAGACGGTGAATGGTACAGTGTCGTAGCAGAAACGAAGGCAAAGGATATACCAATGCCTTGCCCGACTTGTAAAGAAATTAACAATGAAAGTATTCTGTACCTAATGGACAACGGGCAATACCTTTACAAAGGGCTGTGTTGTGGGATGTTTGCTATATGTATAGCCAATGGTGAGGACAATGGATTGGAAACCTAATGAAGAATTGATTGCTTGGGGAACAGAACACTTAGGTTCTATTCCTGTTGATGGAATATGGTCGCCCGAAGGTAGCGGTGTCAAGTATCGTAAAATGACTGACAATACTTTCGCACTGATGTTAATGTATAACCATCCCGAAGCCGAAGAACACCACATGAAGTTTACAATACTCATGGAAGCGTGTGACTACAATGTGATAGAAGGCGACGGCGCACAAAAGATAACACCTAAACTAAATCCCGAAGCACAGATGCAGGATGAGTACGAGCAGAAGCAAGAGATTGCGAGCAACTGGACTTGTCCTAATTGTGACTTCCCTCTCTCTAACTGCGAGTTAGATGAGCGAGAAGATGTCTTCGTTGAAGTAACGGAAGTGGAACTTTCTAATGGTGAGCATACTGAAATTGAATTATGGAAGTGTGTGATTCAATGTACGGGTTGCGAAGAGAACATAGACATTGAACCGGATGACTACCACCTGCTTGCAGGTGATGAGTACTTCATGCGATGGCGCACTGGTGGTTATCAGTACATGGCTCTAACAAGAGGGCAAATGAAAGACATGGCCGATGCTGGCGTATTGAATGGTGAAGTGCTTGGTAGTAAGTTAGACGGTGAGCGTGTACCGCCTTGGTTGTGGGGTATCTATGCAATCAAGCGTGAACTACGAGAGCGTGAAGAAGAGTGAAGAAGCGTGGCGAGCGTGACTACTGGGAAGATGATTCCAAAGAACAGAAGTGGTCGGCAGGTAAGGGTAAGGTTCGTGTCGCTTGGACTAAGTGGTTAGGTCGTAACTGGATTGACTTTCGTATCATGCGAAGAGAAGACGATGAGTACACCCACACTAAGAGAGGTCTAAGGATAACACCTAATCAGTTGCGCTCTATGCTTCCCGTACTCATTGAGTTGTTAGAACACATAGACAACACAGAAGAGGAAGAGAAGCGACAAAAGAAAGAAGATGTTATATAAACCAACTTAGTAAATGAAACTATGATAGAAAGAAAACACTTTCCGCCTTATGGGTATGCAGATATAGATTCATGTAAGTCATTAAGATGGGATTTCATAGTTAGTTTACACTCACCTACGGATGAGTATGATGAGTTAGGTAAAGCGTTCTTAGCGGCAATCAAGAATGCGGGTATGAATCAGTGGATATTTATAGGTAAGAGAATAGTTGTAGTGGGTGATAGGCGTGAGGATATACAGACTAAAATGGCAACACCGTAATAGGGTGTGGGTATTCACTGATGGGGCATTGGCTGATGAACCACTGTACTACGGCTTTGACAGGGTGATGGAAAAGTTACTCATTAAAGAAGGGGCGATAAAGAACCGTAAAGCATTCTCATCGGGCTGTAACCTCATCCTTAGTGAAAGGGAAATGCCCAACACTCACAAAATGACATTGGAGTTTAAGGAAAATACAGGCGCACGATATACCAATGATGAGATAGGTAGCGGTTGGTTAGAATGCGAACACCTTATCGGATGCCCTACCGTATTGTATGTAGGAGTTGATGTGCTTTGAGTGGTCGTAGTGTAAAACCTTTGGATTTTGATATGGTGATTTCAGCGACTACTGCTGTACTCAACTCATTACCAAAAGACCAAGACCACCTCGCTGAATTAGTATACCTTCTAATCGCTAAGGAGTATGAGCGAGTGGAAGGGAACAGTAGGAGACACCACAATGAATATCCTGTTAAGAGATTTTCTATTCTAATTAAGACTTCTCGCCTAAAGGAATTAGGTTGGAGAAGGCTACAAACATTGGTATTAACTGATGTAATGTTTAAAGGCAAACTGATTAAACGAGAAAGGAATCACTTTAGGTACATAGGTGATGATGAATGAAGTTAGAACGAGCGACTATCATCGTTTCTAAACTACCGCATCGGCTCACCATAGAGGACCTAACGATAGAAGAAGCACATGAACTGTGGGCTTTCCTATCAACAGACGACAGGCTCTCAATGACACGCCAAGCGGTCAAGGTACAGTTGGCTAAGGAGTGTGGTGTATTCATAGAACAATTGGATGCTGTAGCCAATGGTGCTACACTCACCGAAGTATTAGTGTGGGAGTCATCCGATTCAGCAGGTGGTACACTAACGCTTGATAACATCACCAGTATGTTCCGTAACATTCAGTCACTTGATGAGGATTGGGTAGTGAATCTATGCCGTTCAATGAACACACATGAAGCGGAGTTGGTATGGAGGTGGGGGCTGAATGAAAGATTGCTTCTCATCAAACAGCGTATGCGTAAGTGGGCGGTCATCAACTCATCAATAAGTGACGGCGGCACACCTATAGAAACGCTGATAGATATTGCTTTCAATAAAATTAAGGGTGAAGTTATTATTAACCTCCCACCATTTGCAGGGTTGCAACGGTGGTTAGGCAACACTCAACCGGAAAACTGGTGGTTCGTACCCAACTGCGCTACCCTTCTTCACCTAAGCAAAGGAGTGGTGCGTAGTAGGAACGGCGATGTCAATACGGAGTACACTCCACAGATGGGTGACATAGAACCATGCTGGTCGTGGGTCAATCAGTTGCAGACTAAGCGGCATCACACTGTCAATACAGAAGTTCCGTTCTCGGTGTATCAAGAGCCGATGACCCTATCGTGGAATGAATCTATTTCACTGTTAAACAAATATCCCAAAGGTGCTTTCATAATTTTTAATGACGGCACATATCATATTCTCACAAGCGGCTCAATCAAGTTGTACGCTCAAGCACTCACTGTTCGTAAGATAAAGAACATAGGTTACGAGTTTGTTATTGGATTCAAGGATGGCATGGAGGTAGTTGATACCTGTTCTTTTAGGATGAAAGAACTACCGTTTGAATTGCAGACTTCGTTAAAGCGTAAGCAATTGTCATTACATAACTCACATAGTCTAATGGACATACCCGATGGGTTAGTGTTGTCACTGGTGTACACATGGAGTCCGAGCGAGGACTGGCACTTACGCTACGATGGTACGCATGACAACATGGGTGTGAGTGACATAGACCAAGTGGTGGATTACCATATGCTGGTAGGTGAAGACAATGAGTGAAACGATGCGTAACATAGGATTGGGTATTATACTAATGAAAGTAAGATTCTCGGTGTCTGTAGCGAAAGTACACAATGGCTTCGGTTTCACTACAGCAATGTATGTTGAGATGAAGAACATGACAGACCATCAGCGACTCGCTATTCAGTTATGGTGTGATGAGAATGACTTGCCTGTAAAGTATAGAGCGAACCGTAAGGATGAAATCAAAGCGTGGGTGGAAGCACTCACCCCCTACGAATCCCTATTACATGACAGGCGTGGCTACGAGCGTACCAAATGGGTGCTTGCTAATCCTATACCTACATCAAAGCGTGATGAGTGGAGTGACTTCTATGAGTGGGTTCAACTGTGGGATGACTTCAATGAAAACGGTGAACTGAACTAAAACTTATATAAACCAACTTAGTAAAAGGAATTGATTTTAGATGAAAAATTGGAATGAGCGAATCCGACCCCGTAGTGGAGATGAGATTGTAGGTAACTCCGAGTTTGTTGAAGCATTCAACGAATGGGCGGCTACTGACAATTACCCATCAGCACTCTTGTTAGTCGGACCGGCAGGTACAGGTAAATCCAGTGCGGCTAATGCCATCATCCATACTATGCTCGGCAAGTGGAACAATGATATGAATGTCATGTGGACTAATGCCAGTGATGATAGAGGCATAGACCATATCCGTAAAGAAGTAAAACAATTCTCACGCCTTAGCGGCGTAGGCATCAATCGTAAGATAGTGGTACTTGACGAGGCCGATGGTCTAACAGGGCCATCACAGGACTCGCTAAAGGGTATTATGGAGAAGTATGCAAGCCGAGTGCTATTCATACTGACAGCCAACCACCCCGAAAAAATCAAAGCACCACTCAAGAGTCGTTGTACGACTTTCATATTCAACAGGGTTTCATCCCAAGAAGGTGTAAAGCATCTCATGCGTTTGACAGAATCATGCGGCGCACCTGCTGAATGGGAACAACACTATGAGTCCGTTATGGACTACACCAATGGTGACTTAAGGGCGGCAGTGAATCTATTAGAGGCTACTCCTAAGAAACCTAACGCACTCAACAACTACATCATAGACACCAGTGAAGATGACTGGTGGGATGATTTGTATAAGGATGAATATAATTCCGTAAGAGAGAGTTTGCATAAATCATTAGACAGTCATGGTAACAGGTTAGCCATGATGAACCAATTCCACCGAACAGTCAAAGGTCAATTTGATTCTTCGCCCGATACTGCGTACAGCGTAATTGCTGTATGGGGTGACATGATGGACAAAGTTCATGAGTGGGCAGGAAGCGATACGGCATTCGTTGATGTATTGGTGGCGAGAATAAAAAGAGAAATAGAGGTGAAAAACAAATGAGTTTGCATAGAGAACATGATGAAGAAGACGGGGGTAATAGTTTAGCAACAGCGACAACTACTACTGCCCTACCTATTGGTGTGGCACAGCGTATCACAGCGTATGCTGAACGCACCAACAAGAGCGCAGAAGATGTTAAGCAGGAGTATCTTGCGTACATCAATAAAGAGTGGGGTTGCGAAGACTTCTCTCAAGAGGATGATGACCTACTCATTGATTGGGCAGAACAAGCATTCGTACAATCAAGAAAAGCAAGTAGTGGTAGTAGTGGTACATGGGTTGGATGCTTCGTAGGAGTAGCAGACCGAAAGAAAGACCGCTTAGCGAACATCGTAAAGTCTAATGTTGCATTGTTTAACAAAGACCCTGCTCAAGCAATTGGTTCGGGTCGCATTGGTGAGTTTGAAAAGCAAGGCGATGTATGGGCAGTGAACAACAAAGAAGGGCTTACCGTTCTTACTAACCCGTCATCCGAAGACCCGCCTCATGGTATCAAGTTCAAGGAAACATGGCTATGTATGCTGACTCGCAAGGGTCAACCATCCTCATCGGAACGCATGGGTCGTTACGCTTACTTCTTAGGTGGCGAAGAAAAGGACTTTATATCTAACGGTAATGTAGCATTATGGAAGGTTGATTTAACTAACGATAATGCGGATATGTCACTTGACATTGGGCGACCATGTAAGATTTCAGTTACCCCACCAAAGGAAGGCGTCAACGAGTTCTTCAAAGATGTTCTAAGTACCTATGATGATTTCACACCTAACTACACTAACGAGTTTGTACCCGAAGTGGCAAGAAGTGTTATGAATCCGAGTAAGTATTGGATGGGAGATGGTGCTGTTGGTGAAGAAGTATATCTTGAAAATCATGGTTTGTATAAGCCTATTGATGATTTGGAATTGGCGTATGAAAACGACAAGCAACACTCGGAGATTGGTGGCAGGAACATTGTTTACGGACCACTTGTAATCACTAAGGGAACAATCAATCGCATGAGTACTGAATCTCGTGAAACTGAATACGACCCCGAAGGACACAACTACAGTATGTCTTTAGCCAGTACAATTACTGGTGACATTGACTGTTGGATTTCCGGTGCTGTTGGTAAGATGTGTGACCCATTCACAAGTGGTTGGGGCGAAGAAGCGTTTGATTACGCTGAACGCTCAACTGTGTTTGTCTTTGGTCGTATAGGTATGAAGGACCGAGATGGTGTGATTTCTCCTAAGATTACTGTTATGGGAATCTATGCAGACCCACGCCGTAGCCGAAGAAGAGCAACAGGTGGCGATACAGGTGTCGGGCAATTTGAATGAGGTGATTTGATATGGCAGGATTTGGACAAACCGTAAAGCAAACTAAACCGGCGGCTGTAGTTGAGCCGGTGAAGAAGGTCGTTAATGGCGACCCATTCGCCGCACTGCGAGCCGAAGAGAAGGCTTTCAAACATCAACTACTCACTCACCAATTCATAGGAATCGCAGGGCATGACGGCACATGTAAGTCGGCTATTGTTCTTGACGCATTCGTTAATGATGAGAGCAAGGAAGAGGATGCGATACTACAGTGCATAGACTTTGACAATGGTACAGCAGTACTAAACTCATCCATATACAATGATGCCAACATCAAGTCTTGGAATCCTTGGACTATGAGTTTGAATGACCGTACAGCGCATGACTATCCTGCTACCCATCAGCGTATGATGGACTTGATGAAGTACTTCATTACCGAAGCAGAAAAGGGCAAGCCGATTTGGGGATTACTGGTAAGCGGTATTGACTCATGGCTTGAGGTATGCAATCACAATATGCGTATCGTTGACTTAGGGATGGCGAAAGACGCAATTCAATCAGCAGACTACAGTGGTAGTGGCATGGAGAAAATCAAGTCACAGACAGCATGGGGTATGCGTAACTCTCGCTTCCACCAACTGACACGATTGAGTCGTGACCTTGTAAGGCTTGGAGTTAGAGTATTTTGGGAAACGCATCTATCCATTACTAACTTCAATTACAAGTCGGGTAGCGTTGATGAGTGGAAACCGGCATGGGAAAAGAAGACCAACGGTTACTTACCTACTATCCTCATAATGCAAGAGAATCAGCATCATGATGAAGAGGGTGAATTAGAGAAAACTACTTTCACTGCTACTTATACCAAGTGTAAAACTAATCCCGAATTGGTGAACCAATCTCGTACTGTCTTCGTGACAAGACCCGATGGTGAATACACATGGAATGGCTTACCGGACTTATATGATGGTACGCTTTGATACTCCCAGTGAGGTAGGTTTGGGAATAATTAGCGGAGAGTTTTCCTCCCCCGACGGGCTGTTTGTGGTCCAACCGCTTTCCTGCCACACTAATAGGTGATACATATGACAAAAATTACAGTAAATAGAAAGGACTTCCTCTCCTTCTTATCGGGCTTTAGCAAAGGCTTAACCGATTTGAGATTGGATTGTGCCGGTTCTCGGATAACAATTGAGATAGGGTATGCTTCGTTTTACTTGCGAAAGTATTTCTTAACTGCTCAAATACAGGAAGAGGGTGTAATTCATATCGCCGACATGGACAAGGTATTCAAGTTCTTCAAGGCATCAAATACTGATGACATAGTGATGAAGCAGACAGCCAGTATCAAACCACTTCATGTTGAAAGTGGTGGTAACAAGTTACAGTTACCAAGTACTGATGACATAGAATCCGCAAGCAAGACCGCTACGATAAGAGCGTTACTGATGGAGTCACAGCAAAAGGGTTGGGCCTTCTTTGGTAAAACAAGTATGTCTGTACACGCAACTACTCAAACAAAGGATTTGATTTCACTATCCGGTATGCGAAGTGTGGTGTCCGATGATACGGACTTCAAACTAAGGGTTCATTGTGGTGAGGAAGAGATGGGTATAGTGGCAGGTAAAGCGGTTAGTGGCAAGTTGTTCACTACCCTTCCTATATCGGACACTGATGGCCCTGCTACTACTGTTGAGTCGTTGTTCTCTATCGCCTTACCTAAGTGTTTACAGTACCTTGACGATGGTGAAGCGAGAGTACACATGGGTAAATCGTCACCAGTGATTTTTGAGCAATTGAATACTTTACTACTGATAATAGATGTAGGTGATGACTGATGGGTTCAACTTATCGTAAAAAGTGTGTTAAGGGTATATCAAAGCCCGATAAAAATAGAATTGCTAAGTATTGGAATGCTGACATGAGAAACTGTATGGCTTGTGGTATTGAAAATGTGAGAACTGATAGAGCGCATATAATTCCTTTACAATATAATGGTACTAATGAATTAGAAAACATCCATTTATTATGTAATCCATGTCATGCTGAAAGTGAAAACTTAATGGATAAAGAGTACGACATGTGGATTAAATTAAAAAACGAAATGTATAGTAAAGGTGCTTATTCTTCTGTTAATTGTATAGATGGGTATAATCGTTTTTTGATATTAGACAGAATTATTCGTAGCGGTAAACGAGGGGCTTATACATTAAACATATCTATACCCGAAGAAGACGCACTGGAAATAATATCTCCTATGGAAATGTGGTTTTTTATAAATAGTGACTTACTGGAGGGTATAAAAAATGATAATTGATTGGTTTAAGGATAGTTACGATGAACCTATCATCCTCTATGAGCGCACTCGTGGTGCTGATGGAGTACTACATGAAAGATACATCATGGAGGGTGATGACGACTATGTTGCCCCCTTCTTTTGGATAGCAGAAGCCGCCCCTCGTTGGGTGATGAATAGTCTAAAGCGTATCAATGCTACCGTTCACGCCGACATAAAGGCGACAGGGCTTGATGGTAAGACACTACTCAAGGTCACTGTTGAAGAACCTAAAACACTATGGAAGATAAAAGAACATTGCGATAAATGGACATACGAGGCTGACCTTAACTACTTAGACCAAATTACAATTACCAACTATCCCGATAAGATACCGGAGTTTAAACCTCGCATATGGTATTTTGATTTAGAATGGAATACTGGGCAGTACAAAAATGCTGATAAAGATTGTACTACTGTTATGGCGGTATCGGATTCGTTTAGCGAGCATCCTGTAGTATTTGCTTGGAGTGAAGAGAGTGCGAGGGATAACATTACGAAGACCGAGTGGATAGACAGATACGGTGGATATGAATTACGCACCTATATGGGTGAACATGATATGCACGAAGGGTTCTTGACATATCTTGAAGAGTGTAATCCCGATATACTGGTAGCACACGCTATCGCTTGGGCTGACCTACCTCACCTGTACAATAGGTTAGGTATAGAGCGTAGCCGATTATCACCACTGAACAATCTATTACCACCGAGTAAGCAAACTGGTGACTACCGTACTACAGCACAACCTATCAAGGGTCGCTTGATATTTGATACAGCCGCACCGTTTACTGATGGTAGTGGCTTTGAGGGCATATGGCAGAAGTCGGGTAAGGGTAAGGCACAGTCACGCAAGTTAGACTGGTTCGCCACTCAACTTGGATTCGGTGGTAAACTAACAAACACGATTGAGGGAATGGATGTACACAACGGTTGGTATGAGCATTACGATGACTTCGTTGACTATTGTTTAGTGGACACTACATTACTGCGTGACTGTGATGAGAAGTTAAACTGTATATCATATCATATAGCCATGCAACAATTAGCAGGTGTATCGTTTGGTAGCACTCACAAAGTAACCCGTTACTTTAGAGGGCTGATAGGAAGACGAACCGAACTGAAAGCACCTTCATCCTATGTACAGGACAGGGCTGAACTACAGGCGGCGTGGGTAATGCCTCCGGTAGCAGGGCGACATGAAGATGTAGCGTTGGTTGATTTCGCATCACTGTACCCTAACATTATTTTAAGTGCTAATTTATGTTATACTACTCAAGCAGAAGAAGCGGGTGAAAATATATTAACACTGAAAGTACCGCCGAAGTATGATAATACTGGTACTGCTATTGAAGGCACTGGTGGTACATACCATTGGCATCAAGACAAGGAGGGTATACTACCTTCTGTCGTGAAAGAGATGTTGGCACTTCGTAAGGAGTACAAGCGACTCATGCGTGAGACTGATGACGCTGATATAAAACTGGGTTACAATATGTTACAGACAGCAGTAAAGGTTGCAGTGAATGCGATTTACGGTATGTGCGGAAGTAAGAAGTTCGGTGGCCAATGGAGTAGTTATCCTATCGCTCAATGCATTACATATCTTGGAAGGGAATCCATTAGTATGCTTGTTGAGAAAAGCGAAGAGAAAGGCTACCGAGCATTGGCAGGGCATACAGATTCAGCGTACATACAAGTACCGTTTGATAAAGCCGAATGGATTGCTGAATACCTTACGGGTGTAGCACAGGATGAGTTGGATATGAAATACCTTGATGTTGAGTTGGAGGCGTTCTTCCCTTACTGGTTTACCGCCGGTATCAAGAATAGAAACTTCGGTATCAAGTCATGGCCGCAAGAAGATGCAGGTGAGATGAAGGTAACAGGGTTCGCTATGAAAGCCTCTCATGCGCCCCCGCTTTGTAAGGACATACAAAGTAGGGCGTTCCACTTGATATGTACTGGTGCTAATGAGGATGACTTGTTCAAAGACATTAGACCCACTGTGAAGCATATTTACAATGAAGAGGGAGACTTAGAAGATGTGTCATCCTACGGTGGTATCAACAAACATATGGATGAGTATGACAAGGTAGTTCCTAATGCAGTGAAGGCGGCAAGATACTCAAACAAATACAATCACACTCAATTTAAAAAGGGTGACAGTGTTAAGTGGGTATTCATAAACGGTGTACCGGAAGGCCAACCTACTTGTAATGTAGTGGCCTATGATGACGCTAAGCAACTGGCAGACTATTCTATAGATTGGAGTACCTGCGTGAATAAATGGATAACAAAGAAATTGAAGGTAGTGTACGAAACTATGGGTTGGGATTTAGACGGCCTAACTGCGAGAAGAGTCTTAAAAAAATACTGGTGATAATATGAATTGGAAAATATGGAAGAAGAAAGATAACACTGAAAAGAAATACAACTTATGTTGTAAATGCGGTGGTATAGAAATGCGACAGACGACTTTAGGTGAGTTCTTTGACCTCACGCCTAAGTCACAAAAACGATTGTTCCCTAAGCCTGTTAAGGCTACGACGCAATCAATAGGTATGACGGGCGGAGTACGCTTGTACAGGGGTGGTATTTGATGAATCAATGCTGTAAGCGTGGTTGTTCACTACCCGCACATAGAGGCTTCCGTTTTTGCGCTGGTGTCAAGTGTGCTGAATTACATAAGAAAAAGGAGAGTGAAGAAGAATGACGCAATGGTTAAGAAAGAAAGTGATTAGCGTAATGGGTAATGTATATGTTTGGTTGGATAAAGGATTAGTCCATCACACCTCTCCTATTCTTGGGATAGACATTGATGAAGACTTACAGGCTAAGTCAAGAAAAGAGTTATGTGAACACATAGAAAATAAGTTTGGTTGGGATAGGGATTCATTTTGGAGTCTTGAATCAACACAGAAGATTAGATTGTGTTGCCAAAAAGCAAGAGATTTGAGAGGTGAAGAAGAATGAGTGAAGAGAAAAAATGGAAGGAAGCGTATGAACTTGAGAGAAAAAAAGCAGATGTGTGGAGGGAATCGTATATATTTTTAAGTGAATATATTTTGGTTTCTCATCGTAATGATTCATGTAGTTTTGATTGGTCCACATATGCGAAAGCGGAATCAAGGAATCAAAAAATAATTGATGCTGAAAACAAAAAGAAAGAAGGTGAAGAAGAATGAGTGGTAAAAAGAAAGCGGCAATTTGTGATTGCGGTGCTAAAATGAAGCGTATATACATGAAAATAAACAGCAAGTTTCAAGGAGTCGGGAACGGCTGTCTTCAATGCAATGCAAGGACTTGGGATAATGACCATATGGGCGACACATGGAGGGCGAAACAGAATGAGTAGGATAGAAGATGAAGTATGCAAGAAGATTACACAGCGAGCAGAAGTAGGCAAGAGCAAGTATGGTGTAACTATGGAAACCTCACCTATCTCTCGCCTTGCGTGGCTCATCCATGCACAAGAAGAGGCTATGGACTTGGCTGTTTATTTACAGAAGTTGATTGAAATGGAGGGGGCATGATGAGATTCAATCCTACA
>TARA_R110001583_G_scaffold96407_6_pt1 | contig 12999 bp, 18 predicted proteins | sample TARA_R110001583 | Tara Oceans TARA_R110001583 (sample SAMEA4398432) | marine metagenome | biome: Polar Biome; feature: [MES] marine water layer (ENVO:01000295) within the mesopelagic zone...; material: water (ENVO:00002006), including particulate matter (ENVO:01000060) such as...... | reverse complement strand
AAGGACATTGCGGCCGCGTGGGCCCAAAGTGGATGCTACGTTATCTGCTAAGATATTAGCTCCTCTCATAATCTTTTGTTGTAATGTTTGGTTATCGTCGTAAGTTCGACTCATTGGTACCTCTATGTTATATCTATTATAATCTTAAATCAAAGCTTTGTCAAGTCTTATTTGTCAGATTGTAGAATTTCTTTTGAACTGATATTTTCTGCATTGGATATGGATGCACTGGCTAGCGAATCGTTTTCAAGTCCGCCGGCGAAGTACTGGTTCAAGCTATCAGAGAGAATTTTAAGAGATTGGAAGATTTCCGTAACCTCTTCATTGAGAATCTCACGGATATCAGCAACGACCTTCCCTACTTGTGCTTGGCCAATCATGATGGAACCAACAAACTCAGTATTTGTGGGTTCGCCAGAGTTTGTGGATTGGGTTTGGTTCAAGGCGAAGTGCATAGTTTTCAAATAGCCGTAGCTGCTCAAGAGAGCCTGTTTTTTCTGTCGAACACCGAGCATATTATACTGGCGCACTGATTCTTCGGCCGAGAGGAAGTCGTTATTTTTGACCATATCTTCAATTTGCTGGTTTCTCTCACTTTTCTTTGTGGCGGCCGCTTGTGACTTCACAACGGATGCATTTGCATCAACGATGGCGTTATATAGGTGAGCGTGAATTTGGGGAGCAGATTTGTATTTACTAACTACCCATCTTTTAACTGCAGCTTTGTTCATCGTAACTTTGCCTCGTGTTTTGCTACCATTAAACAACTCATCATTCTTTTCCCAATTAAGTGCTTGTACGAGGTTCTCTAACGCCTCTTCTCTTACATTGCGGATCTGACTCTGTGGGTTTTCTTCAACAATTGCCGCTATCTGTTTTTGGAGTTCTCTGTTAAACACGGGTGTCAACTCCTCGGCTGACAATGCCTTGTCGGCTGACGCTAACCCAAGCAACTCTGCTGTTCCAGCCTGCTGGCCCGACGATAGTGCGCTGATAACAACTTGTGGCATTCTTATCACGTAAGGGTATTTAGAATTTAGAAGAATGTCTGCTATATTCTTCAGATTAAAATCAAACTGGTAGAAATCTATCTTTCCTTCTTGTTCTAAACCTTTGCCTTCAAGATGCTTTGTACAAACTACGTAGCGCATCCCTCCATTGATAGCCTGGGGGTATTTTGGATCAACCATATCATTAATTAAATCAGTATAGCTACCACCAACTTCCAAACCTCCTTCTCGATACAATTTTAAACTGACCGGAATGGTTTCACCAGAGGCCCGGTCAAGGTAATCAGCGATTGTCTTGTTACCTGTTGGGATCTGCTCTCCGTCAACCAGTGCTGATAAGAATGATTCAAAGCTGAATCCTGCGGAAGATGCGTTAAAGTTTGTGATAACCTTTGTCAACGTTTTATAGAAAACCAGATAGGATATAGCCTGAACAATCCGCTTAGTGCGATCTTCTCCTGCCTGCTCTACCATCATTCCAACACCGTTATCATAGAATTGAGAGATACTGCGGATCTTGCCGGCGAAGTCAGTGCCTTGAATATTGCTTAGATAGTCCTCTAACAGTTTTCTTTGCGCTCCCTTGATTTCGCTGCCGGCGTCGGTGGTCCGGACGTCTGACCAGCCAAGTTCAGACACCTCGATGTTGGGGATCATCTTTAAGATCATCTCCAAAGTCTCTTGGTCATTGCCGGCTGGGATATTAGCTTCCTCACTAATAGGGGCCCTTATCGATTCACCCACAGCCTCTGTAATCATATTCAGCAATACTTTAAGATCAAGGTGCTGGTTTTTTTTGATGTATTCTTCTTTTAAAATATCGCTCAATTCTGACATGTGTCTTTCCTTTAAATAATAATATCTGCGATGCCCATTTCGATCGCTTCTTCTGCAGTTAAATAGACATTAACTTTACGTTCTATCATTTTTTTAAGTTTAGTCCGGGTCATCTTTGTCTCAGCAATCAGCGCATCACAGTACATATCTTGTAGCTGCTCAATAGCTTCCAGTTCGTTCATCATATTGTGCAGAGAGCCATGGTTACCTCCCATTACTGAATGGATCATAACTCGGCAGTTCTTGCCGATTTGTCGCTTACCTTTTGTGCCTGACGCTAGCAGCAAAACACCAGCCGACATTACCTTACCTAAGCCGATAGTGTGAATTTCGCTAGTCTCTTTCGCTTGACGTATGATATCATAGAGAGCGAACATATCGTCGGCACTCCCACCATACGTAGAAATATAAAATTTAATTGGTTGTTGCTCTTCAGGTGGTGTGAGCTTGTTGACCTCGTCCAAATAGATTAGTGCATGCACGATCTCTGCGACCTTTTCTTCTTGGACATCTGAGAACAATCCTACGATACGGAGATCGGGCTCTGGTGGCCCTCCCGCATTGGGATCAAGAATAACAATCTTCTTGTCTGTTCCACCTATCACATCTGGTTCTGAGCTTATTAAGCTTTTGATTTTTTTAATCATCTTACCCCCTTTATTTAAGAAATTGATTAACAATCGTTTTATTATCATTAAGATACCTCATCGCCGATTCCCAATCATCGAACTCTACGAGGTGCTTAAAGTAATTAGGTGTTGCCGACAGTATAACCTTAATAGATTTGTTTTTAAAGAACTCAATATCATTATTCACGTAAATATGATAATTAGATATTTCTTTTTCAGTGGCGCCCTTCTGTTTCATTTGGGATTCCCCAAAGCTTTTAACATAGGCATACTGTTCCATACTCCTCGTCAAGATCATCAGTGTTGTAAGCTGTGTCATTTTAAACATACCCACGGTAAGGGCGCCCGACCGAAACACATAAAATGTCTTACAGGTATAATATCCAAATACAAACACCAAGAGGTGTAACAACCATTCCATTCTGCACCCACCAAAAAAATAACCACTGCAGTTACACAGTGGTTATATTATAACATCTTGCTATTACTTTGTCAAGCTACTTTGTTAGTCTCTTCATAATCCGCTCAGCCAGTCGATCGACCATCTGTTCGCGATTTTCGTTATTTTGAAGGCGTGCTGCAACACGTTTTGCTACTTCAGCAACGAGATCATCTTCGGAAAGAGATTCGTTCTTATTGCCGCGTTTGCCAAATTTGCCGTAGGAGTCATCGCGACGATCTTTGTCGCTCTGCTCTTTATCAGCCTCTTTGCCAGTGCGCATGCCCAACGACTCGTCTTCCTTATCGTCGTAACCTTGCGCCTTTTCCATCATTGGTACTTCTTCCTCATCATCAACGACTACTTCTTCTTCGCCGCCCATTTCGGGCTCCATTGCCATGGCGTCAACGTCAACCTCATCGCCTCCCATCATATCGTCTACGGCCGGTTCATCCAAGTCACCCCCTTCGGTGCCAGCTTCAATAGATACTTGATCGGAAATTCCGAGTGCATCAGCAACGGCTTGTACAACATCAGCCATCAATGTTTCTCTCTCATCATCTGGCATGCCTGACATATCCATGTCGTCATCAGCCAACTCATCATCAGCAACATCTAATTCGTCTGCTTCATCATCCGCAAACTCATCTTCTGCTCCTAATTCGTCCTCGGTTGCACCGAGTTCGTCTTCCATATGGTCCTCGTCACGAGCACCGGGCATATCATAGCCCATTTCTTGGAGCGCAGGCGCCCCGATTGGAGCCAAACGAGCCAGTTTCATGAACTGCCGGATTTCGCCCTCTGTTAACAAAGTTTTACGAGCCATGTGAAAAATTCTCCTTATTTCTTTTATAGAAACTCAAAAATAAATAGTAATGTATTTGGTTAAACACCTAAAAAAACGGATTGAGTTGAGATGCGCGCTTTTTAATATGAAAAAGAGCCTTCGTCTCTATCTGTTTTATGCGCGCAAAAGACAGGTGTAGCCTTTCCGCAATCTGCCGCAGAGTCATTGGCCCATTTTCATAAACTGATATTAGGCTGCAATTATACTCTTCGCTATATTTAATCCAGTGGCGGCAATCTTTGACTGGACAGTCTGTTTTCAATTCTCTACACTTTTCTGAGCAGGGTAATAATCCGTTGGTTTTCATAACTCTGGATGCTCCTCGGCAATGATATCGAATATATTCTCTATCTCTCCGTCGTTTAAAGAAAAGTCACTTAACTTTTTCATTCCTTCTTCCCTTAGTTTTTTGCTTTTGTTTCTTCTTTTTATTGACAAGCCCCCGACTTCATCAATGTACTCGTGTATCCGAGTATCTCCATCGATATAGCCGGTAATTAGGCATCGAAAAAATTTAGACTGTGTAAGACCATCGGCCTTCAGTCTCATCAACAACTTTACATGGCGATGATCGTTTTCAGTAAAAACAATTCGCTTGTTAAGTTTGCCGTATTCGATGTCGTCGTTGCTCATTACCAGTTCCTGTGAGTGATATGGGTCTTACTTTCAGATTGGCCGGCCGGTGTCTGTACAATAAAATCTGCTGTAGTCTGTAGCTGGACGATGGTTCTGGCGCCGGAGTACGAGAACCCAGAACGGATTCCTTTTTCCAAATCAGCTATGACCTCTTGGACTGGGCCGCGGTATGGCACGCGCGCGGTCACACCTTCAAAGGAAGAATAATTGCCGCGCCAGCTTATCTGCGCTTCTTTGCTAGCCATTCCACGATAGGACTTCCAAGAGTGGCCTTGGCTGTCCTTCATAACAGTGCCTGGGGTCTCCCTCGTTCCAGAGAAAAGAGAGCCACACATCACGGCATCGGCGCCGGCGGCAAGTGCCTTTACAATATCGCCTGAATTTCGGATGCCTCCATCAGCTATAATTTTTACATCACGGTCAGTTCGGGCGCAATCCATAATAGTTTGTAGGCCGGGAATTCCGTGGCCAGTTTGAATACGTGTGGAGCAGATTGAGCCACCACCAATATTGCATCTTACACTATCAGCGCCCCAATCTGCCAAGTCATTAACTCCTGCGAGGGTTGCTACATTACCTGCCATAATGTGAGTCTCGTTCCCCAGCGCCTTGCGCAATTGGAAGAGTGCTTCTTTCATCAATGAATGATGGCCGTGGGCGACATCCACACAAATAAAACTAGCTCCAACCTTCTGTGCACAAAGTGCGCGTTCTAGAAAGTCTCCAGAGACACCCACCGCAACACCTACATTGGTTGCGTCATTTTGAAGTGCATTGGAAAGAATGTTAACTTGTTCGATCACTGTATTATATCGATGAATAATTGCTGAGCCACCGACTACACTGAGGGCGATGGCCATATGTTCTTCCGACACCGTGTCCATGGGTGATGAAAAAATAGGCAGCTTCAAGTCTAGACTTCGCCCAAGATTAGTGGAGATATCAATTTCAGATCTCGACTCAATATCAGAATATTTTGGTACTAACAATACATCGTCGTAAGATAGACCGCGATTAAATAGAGGGCGCCCTTCGATGGTGATCATGATTTCTTCTTCTTCTTTTTAGGGGGGGTTGTGCCGGCGTCCACTGACTTTCTAAAAACCGCTGAACGGGCTTTTAAATCTTCCTCAGTCAACGGAGGATTAACTGGCTCTCCTGGTGTGTGACTTGGAATGCTGTTTTGCAGCATTTGGATTGCGCCAGTTGCACTTACACATTGGTGCGCAAGATCACAAATTGTGTCTACCAAATCAGAGTGGTGAGTAGAGGCAGAAGGATCTTTAAGGAGCCCTTCCAAACGTGCGATGTCTGTAGCCAATTCAGATTGCAACCGAAGGACTGCGGCTTCTACAAATTTTAAATTGTGTTTGGCACTCATTTTACTTCTCTTTGTCGATAAAATCGGTAATATGCTTGGAGGTATACCAAGTCTTCTTGTGTGGATTCTCAGGATCGCTGAGAATCTTTATTTTCTTTCGTCGGTTATCTCTTGTTTTAATTAAAGAGATACTGGGTACCCCATTAATCCCAATTTTTTCTGCCATTCCCGGGCTGTCATCTACATTGAAGGCAAAGAAGTGAATATCTTTATATTTATCTGCTATGTCCTTGTAGTAATCGCTTAAGGCATGACAGAAATCACACCCGTTCGAATAAAATTTAATCACAGATGTTGCATCTTGTGTTTTACCGCTCAGTATTTTTTCGAGCGCCTCTTCTGATAATCTTTCAACTTGCATCTTCTTTCTCCTTAGTTCCTTTAGATTTAAAATATTCAGCTGCCATTGAGGTTGCCATAGTCCAGCATTCTGGGCAGTACAGTCTAACTGTATCGGTGTCCTTGACAATAACGTTCCACGTTTGGACCATTTCTTTATTCTTTTTATCGAAGGGTTTCATACAGGTTAGACACTCTTCGGGTAGATTTCCAAATTGGGAAATTTTTTCGGAGAGATTCTTGGACATCTCCTTAGATAATTTTTTATCAAATGCGCGACGGTGTTTTCGATTCATCGATTAATCCCTTCAACTCTCCACAGGTCATCACCGCCGTCGAAGATGACGACCGCCGATGGGAAGGGTGCAGAGTTCTTGCTATCACCAAACTTAAGACGACCCTTTACAAAGTGAATCTCTGATGCCTTCATTACATACTCATGCCAGTATTTTGTATCGGTACGGGCAGGAATGAGCATCACAACTTTTGTTTCGTTCTTCATAGCTTCATTATAACCCTTGGCAATCCATTTGTCAATACCTCTTCCATAAGGGGGGTTAACAAACGCTGTAAAGCCTTCCCAATTTTTCTCAAGGCCGTTCTCTGCTTCAGTGAAAAAATTAGCGCACTTAGTATTGTGAGTGCTAGCACAGGGATCTAAATCAAAGGGCCCAAAGCGCCAATTCAGTTTATCAAAGAACTCTTGTGGAGTTGCCCAGTTGCCAGTGGCAGAGCTGAACATTGTTTTTTGTGTTGTTTTATTCATTATTTTTAATCCTATTGATTGATTTGTTAAAGTATTCTTCATTCATCTCGCAACCAATAAAATTGCGGTCAGTATTTTGTGCGGCGATGGCGGTCGTGGCAGAACCAGCGAAGCAATCTAACACGGTATCATTCTTATTGGAATGCTTCTTGATTAGTTCTTCAAAGAGTGGCAAGCTCTTCTGAGTGGGATGAAATCTATTCTTGCCTCCCTGTAGAGGGTGGTGATAGATTCCCTTATCATACTTGCTGTTAAACGTTGGCTTCGACTTTTTAATACCAAGCAAAGCAATCTCTCTACAATTGGTTAGATAGTTTACACTGCTGTTGATTGGCTGAGGATTTGTTTTAATCCACTCTACCAATCTAATCTGCTTAAACTTTTCTGTTTCCAACATCTCTTTAAGGTTTGTAATCTTCCAGAGATCAAAGAACACGATACATGTCCCGCTGGGCTTTAGTATGCGGTAGAAGTGCTTGGTAAAAAGCTCAAGCTGTTCCATCGTGAACTGCGAATCCCAATCACCGTAGTTTGTTTTGACAGCATACTTTTTACCATAGATGCTCCCATACTTAAGAAAGTCTGCTTTCATCTTCTTCAAAGCATTCGGGCGCTTTGATGCATCAACATTTGAATTTTCAAACCACTGATTCCACTGCTCTTTAGTCTTATATTGATCCCAATCCTGTTCGGTCATTACATTAACAGAGCCAGATGTATCTTGCTTTGCAATGTGATTAACCCACTTATCCATACCTGAATCACGCGATGTAATGTATGGCGGATCTGTCAGAATTAGATCAACAGAGTTGTCGGAAATGTCCGACAAGAACTGTAGACCTTCTTGGTGCTTTAGTATAATACTCATCTTTGAAAGTCAAAATGTTGCTCGTTAGTTTGGGAGCCTTTTTGTCGGTTTTGCGCCACTGTCATTAGCTCTCCATTTTCGATGGTTGTCTGTCCACCCTCGTTCACAGGAACCCTGTGATCTGCCTCGTATTTGCCCAAGTACATGTCCAAAATGTTCATCTTGGCGCCAGTGCGTAAAATACCTTTCTGTTCGTCAAAAAGTTGTAGCTTCTGTTCCCAAGTGAATGTGTCAGCGGACGTTCTTTTTGGCTTGATGATCCCACTAGCGTACAGATTATCCATCTCTTCCAACAATTTAGCTTCAAACATTGAAAGTATGTTTTTATAGTACATTGGCAGATTATAAAACCTTGTCCAGTAGGAGTAAGAAAGCTCTTCTTGTTGCTCTTCCGTTACACTCTTGGCCTTATTAAGAAAAGATATATCGGCACCCAGAAACCACTCAAACAATGCTTCGGAGTCTTTGATGACCAAGTTTTTACCTCCAATAATCATATCTACAAAATCAAACAAAGCATGAAGCTGTCCCTTCTTTAGCTTGTGCTTGAGGGGGTTGCCTTCGTTTACTTGCTCAGCCATCTTCAAAACTTCACAAAGCACACTCTTTACTCTTTGTTTTGTGTGAGCTTTAAGATTATCATTATCTTCGTAGAGCGCGTCAAGAAACGTCTTGCTAAGCTTTGTCTTATCGGGCGTTGTTTTCTGACATTTCAAGGCAAACAGAGCAACCATTTCTTCATGGGAGCGCGTGTCTAGATTTTTTTCGTCATTATAAATGAAGTTGAGAAAAATTTTGCGATTGGTGCCATTAGAAAAATCACGAATGTATTTTGATAGGCCGCTCCATCTAGCTTGGCGATGTTCTTGGTTGTTCAGCGATGTTTGCTTATTTAGATTTCTGAACAAATCGCACGCCTCCTCAATCAAAATTTTACGCAGCGTTATAACATTAATCGCCTCAACGAACTGTACTCTTTTTTGATCCTTCTGATTGAGTTCGCTGAATAACTTTTTCTTTTTTGAGCCTTCTATTGAGATCTTCAGCCTTTCTTGTGAACTTAGAAAAGCAGCTACAAAGCTAGCTGTATTGTTGCCATCTACACTGACATATTCGTATCCTTCTTTGAGCACGCTGCTATAGTATTCTATAGAATCTTCGCACTCTTCATCTTCAGCGTGTCGCAGAGCAGCCTCAACATCAATGTTAATGATATCATTGTAAGTTGTTCCAGTTATGAGGCATTGCAAGTATGAAAGGCCGTCCTTAAGGTTCCATCCAGATCCGGTGTCAAAGCCGCCATATCTTTGGAAGTTGCCATCCAGTTTTGTAACCTCATAATTCTCTGCTACAAATTGTAACGCTAATTTTTGCTCTTTAGCGTCGTGTTTATCAATCATTATTGGCATATATTCTCCTTTTAAATTACCTTTGTACCAAGCGCTTTAATTTCTGTCCAAGTAATGTTGGCACTCAGCCTTGGATCTTTCTTCTTGAGGACATCGGGGAACTTCTTCTTCAGCTTCGGAAGGAGTGTGTTATAAACGTCCATCCCCTTCATCTTCCAACTTTCCGCAAGCTTCCCTCCCTCAAACCTATTATAATAGTGTTCGGGATATTTTGCAAGCTTTTCTTCGTACAAATATTTCTCTTGTTCTGCCCAAGTTTCTTGTACCGAGATGCCGGTGTACGAACCCTTGGGGCTGCCGGCAATAGTTGACTTGTATTCCACCGGCTCATTAGCCTGATTGAATGCGTCGGCGCCGGAGAAGGAGTCAGCAACTCGATGGTTAAGTACGGTTGCCGCATAAATCTCCTTGCTTCGTGCATAGCTGAATGGGTCACCCCAGCCCTGCTCTTCGCAAAGTTGAGCCATTTTCTCATATAGGTGTCGATAACGTTGTTCAGGTGACATCTGTACTCCCTAGGGCGCCGTCGCCCCTGTCGCTAATTGTTATAGGGTAGCTATAAATTCTTGATTCCTCTACCTCAAGTGGTCGAAAGTGGATCACAGGGGTCATAACGATCTGTGCAATCTTCATCTCAGGTGTAATTATTTGAGGCTCTTGGCCAATATTGTGTAGGTTTACAAACACCTCTCCTTCATATCCCGAGTCAATAATACAGGCGCCCACCAGTAAACTCTTCTTGGCTGCATTGCCTGATCTGTTTTTGACTTCTAACATATATCCATGAGGGACACCGAACTTCAATCCCGTAGGCAGCAGTTTAGATTCTCCCGGCGCAATGCGTCGATGAGGTTCTTGAGAATCAGTAGGGCAAAAATAAACATCTAGGCCCGCGTCCGATGGGTTAGCTCGCTCAGGAGTCTTAGTGTGGGGACAAATTTTCGAATATTCAAGAATCATTTCCCTCTCCGGTAAAGATGTTAAAGTTCTCCACTACTTCATCGATATTTATGTTACCCTTATAAAGGCGATATGCCTTCACTGCGGCCCTGATCTCGTCGGTGTTCAACCAACTGTTTTCACGAAACTCTGTTCTCAGGTCTCGCTTCTGGTCCTTGTATGGTTCCATTGCCTCTTCAATTGCTGCCAGCGAGCGAATATACTCTTTGACATAGCGCTTACGCTCTTCATTTGTTGTAGCCATTATGGCCTCCTTTATTACTCTATTAATATACCATTATCGAAGAGGTCTGTCAACTCTTTTCTGGTAATTTAAGCCGAAATAATTGATATAAAAACTGTTCTATCAATGTATCTCGCTCAGAGTCAGTATCTGACTCAGCAAACTTATAACTATAAGTGCTCTTTACTTTACTGATTTGGTGTTTCATATTTTCCATTTCTCTTTTCATCCACTTCAATTGTTGAGCTTGATTGCGCGGCGGTTTGATATCATAATCAAAACAAATATCCAACAAAATAAAATACTTTTTCTCATCCATTGCCTTGTTGGCTAATTGGAACCTACTTATCATATCTTTTTGGATATGGTCGGGTAAGTTTTTATCCACGCGATCTGGATGGAGAATGAGGGCAATACTTTTGAAGAGCTTAGAGAACGCTTCGTGCATCTCTTTATCCTCAACTGTTTCTGAAACGTTTATAATCTTAGAGGGATTCGTATGCAAAACTATGGGCGCTTGGTCCGGGCAATCTATATCGGGTTCATCCTCGTTTGCGCTGGGTGGTTCTTCTTCTCCGGTACCATATAGCTCACTTACTCGGTCCTGGTGTTCTTCGTTTAATCCTTGACGATCAACATTATTATTGGCGCAGAAGGCTTCATAGTATTCTTGGAACTCAGGGGCGGCTGAATTAGCTAACTCTTGCAACGATTCTAGCTCATAATACATAAACTTGAGATGCTCGATGTTGCGCTTCCATTTGAGTTTGCGAGTTATGGACATACTTTAATTAGTTTTATTTAAAGTCGAACTTAACCTTTGTTTCTATTTTTAATTCAGGTATGCGCAAATGGTTGGCAAGGTTGTGCTTTCTGCACTCATCGGCTTCTAAAAACCAATCAGCGTGACCCTTGGCATGCACAATGTCAAGAAAATATTCTTTATGCTTTCCACAATTTTCTGCCATCATCGTATAAATCTTCTGGTTTAAACGATCCGTCTCTTCTGCGCTTACTTTAACCTCTTCTACTTTGCCCCAAGCCATCGAGCTAACGTCGTGTATCATTAGCGTTGCATCTGGATCCATATATCGCATTCCCTCGGTACCGAAGCTAAACAGAATTGCGCCGCAAGACATCGCTTTCCCTTGTACAATGGTCGCGACGGGTATACGGCTGTGTTTGATATCTGATATCATTGACATCAGACTGTAGACCTGCCCACCGTAGCTATCTATAATTACAGGGATGACCGGTTGGCCAGTATTCTGGGCTTTACTGATGAGAGATGAGAATTCCTTTGCTGACGTCTCATCAAATTTTCGTACCCGAATTACAATAGGCAGATTATCAATTAACTTAGCCTCTTTTAACAGGGGGCTAAATGTCTTAAGTATGTTCATCGATAGTTATCCTAATAGTCGAAATGTTTTACCAACTGCATATGTGGAGAATCCCCAGTTTTCATCGTAGTTCAGTCTGGCCATATAAGGTCGGTTAAGATGTACCCGGTCTTTCTCCGGCTTGATGCCCCAGCACCTTATTCTAGTTAGTTCGTTGTTGGAGTCAATCACTTCGACAATCCAATAATCTTTACCCTTCTTTGTTTTTCTTGGGACGATCTTGCGAGGTATAAACCAGCAAACCTGTAGTTCTTGGTCGAATTCGGAGATGGGCGGGATAAACTTATCTTGCAGCTTCTGTATAGTCTCTGGGCTGATAACCAAGTTCATCGGAAACACACCTGTTAGGTCTGACTTGAACTGGATGATCTCCGATTCGCTAAAATCTCCCTCGGGACGATAAAGATCTAGATTTTCCGATAGTTTCTTTGCGTTCTTCGGCCGATCAACAATGCAAGCAGACCAGAAATGTTTTCTACCTGAGAACCTTTCATCGACAATATTGTCCAATGCTCCACCGCGACACAATGCATCCAGTGATTTCTTGTTTAGTTTGGAATAGGTAATGTTTTCATTGAATAACATGTCTTCGGCACTGTTTATAGGTCGGTTGGCTAGAATTTGATCGATCGCTGCCATACCCAAGCCCTTAATAGAAGTTAGAGGCTGAATAAGTATCTTGCCATCTTGACTAATCTCCCATACTGTGCCTGATTTGTTAACGTCCAATGGCTCAATATCAAACCCAAACTTCTTGGCGATGTTGATAGCCTTCTCCTTCCGAACTTCTGGTTCCTTATCCAAAAATGCAGCCATCCACTCAGCGGGATAGTAATTCCATAGCCAAGCACACTGGTAAGAGATGATGCTATAACTCACTGCGTGCGACTTATTAAAGCCGTAGCCGGAGAAGTATTCGAACTTGTCCCAGAGCGCCTGTGCATCTTCTTGTGCTATATTCTTAGCAATGCAACCCTTGATAAACTTATCGTGAAGTTTACCTTTAACAGATCCCTTACCTGTGCCTTTCTTCGTAAGCACTTTGCGAAGCATATTGCCTTCGTCGAGAGTCAGGCCGCCAAGCTTGTGAGCCAGCAGTGCGATCTGTTCTTGGAAAATTAGGAATCCGTAGGTTTCTTCTGTGAGTTCTCGGGCTTCATCAGACAGATAACTAATCCGTTGTGGGTGGCCCTTCGCTTCCACATAGTCTGCATCGACTCCAGCTGATAGAGGGCCAGGACGGAAGATAGAA
>TARA_R110001583_G_scaffold182192_2_pt1 | contig 13012 bp, 11 predicted proteins | sample TARA_R110001583 | Tara Oceans TARA_R110001583 (sample SAMEA4398432) | marine metagenome | biome: Polar Biome; feature: [MES] marine water layer (ENVO:01000295) within the mesopelagic zone...; material: water (ENVO:00002006), including particulate matter (ENVO:01000060) such... | reverse complement strand
AGCCGAATGAAGTTAATGGCATTGGATAAATGCTTCGATGATTGCTCAATCCCACGTTCAGCCTGGGAATACAAGGGTAATCGGTGGTGACTGTGCAGGCGCACGGACGCCAGGTGTGTCACTAAAAGAGGGATTGCCATGAACACCAATCAAAGCAGGATAAGCTGGCCGATTCTTATATTGTTCGGCATTCTTTTTAGCATTGCTCCCTTCTCGATAGACATGTATTTGCCCGCTTTTCCTGATATTGAGAAAAGCCTCGGGTTGGACTCCGGTTCGGTAGGGATGAGCCTGTCGAGCTATTTTGTTGGCATGCTGGTGGGGATATTGATCTATGGGCCGGTCAGTGATCGCTACGGTCGCCGCACTCCTCTTTTGATCGGCATGGCTGCCTACAGTGTGGCCTCTCTGGTATTGGCACAATCGGAGTCCTTAACCTGGTTGGTCAGTTGGCGTTTCCTGCAAGCCATATCCGGCTGTGTCGGCTCTGTTCTGGTACAGGCGATTATTCGTGACCTTTGGGCACCGGAGCAGGCGGCGCACATTCTCTCGCTATTAATGATGGCGATGGGGGTTGCCCCGGTTGTCTCGCCCATGATAGGTGCCTGGGTACTGGAAACGTTTGGTTGGCAACAGATCTTTTATTGTTTGTTTGCGCTGGGGATTGCCTCTTTTGTCGGTACGCTGTTGCTGTTTCATGAATCGCTTCCGCCTTCAAGAAGAACGCAGGAACTGAAATTTCTGCAGGTCATGCGAGTTTATGGCCTGTTGTTCCGCAATCGTATTTTTATGGGATACCTTTCCGGGCAGGCTTTTGCTGCCGGAGCCATGTTTGCTTATATCGCCGGGTCACCCTACGTTCTGATGGATATGTACGGAGTCGATGCGGGTGATTTCGGAAAGTATTTTACTCTTAATGCGGTTGGTTTGATTCTGTTCAGTCAGTTAAATCGCATGTTGTTATTGCGTTTTAAACCGGAGTTTATATTACGAGTTTTTCTGTACCTGCCGTTTGTGGGTGGGAGCATGCTTATGGTTAATCAGGTATTGGGTCTGGACGAATTCTCTCTTGTGTTATTGGGCTTTTTTCTGGTTGTCGCCAGTCTGGGTGGCATTAATGCCAATGCCAGTGCACTGGCCATGGCGGGTCAGATGGATAACTCCGGGCAAGCATCGGCAATGATTGGTGCCTGTACGTTCGGTACCGGCATGTTGGGCAGTTTTATGGTGAGTTATCTCCACGACGGCAGCTCATTTCCAGTCGCGATATGCATTGTTACCTTTTCTTTGACGGCACTGTTGTTAAACCATTTGCTTGTTTCCCGCTTATCGAGCGATCCGGATTCCGGCCTTTCCTGAGTCGCCCGCGATAGGTGAGTGTGTCTTATCACTTTACATCTTTAGTGAAAAGGTTCTTCGAATTCAGTGCCTGTCGCTGCTTCCTGTGGCTGTTGATAATGTTTTTACCGGCTCGCGGCCCTTGTTCGGGCCAGAGCACCTGTTTAACGCACAAAGGATAAGCAGATGACCATTCGAATCTGGCATCAGAGCTTTACCGTGCTCAGTGATCTGGGCGCATATGACCAGGCTCTGCGGAATCATTTTCGCAAGGTCGCTCGCGAAGATACCGAAATACACATGCACGGTATGGCTGCAGGCACTTACCGTAGCCATTACCCTGGTGACGATATCAAATATGCCGCCCTGCAATATGTGCATGGCCTGCAATTTATGGCCGCCGGTATCAATGCGGAGCAGCAAGGTTATGACGCTTACGCAATCAGTACGCTGCCAGAGCCAGCGTTGAAAGAGATTCGCAGCCTGCTGGATATTCCTGTGGTTGGTTATGGCGAGTCCGCCATGCTCAGTGCCTGCATGCTGGGGCGCAAATTCGGTGTACTGGTCTTTATTGATGAGCTGGCTGAACTGGTCGCCCAGAACGCTGAGCGACATGGCTTGCGTGAACGCTTCGCCGGTGCCCGTCATGTCGGCTTCCGCTTTAACGATGTGCTTGATGGTTTCTCCGACCCAACCCGCCTGATCGAGATGTTTCAGCGCTCGGCACGCTCACTGATTGCCGCAGGAGCGGAGGTGATTATTCCGGGGGAAGCGCCGCTCAATGTATTGCTGGCAACCCATGGAGTGAATCAGGTCGATGGCGTGCCGGTGCTGGATTCGCTGGGTGCCTGGGTCAAGCAGGCAGAAACCATGGTGGATTTACAGCGTAGTAATGGCACACGAAGTTGTAATCGCAACTATTTCTCGGCGCGCCCAGACCCGACGCGGGTACGCGAAATCTTCGAATTCTATGGCCTGGCCGAGCGTTTTCTCGATCAAGGCTGAGTCTAGGCAGAAGGAGTGACGATGAACAGAATAATTGAAACAGACCTGGTGGTGGTTGGTGGCGGACTCAGTGGAGTGTGCGCGGCATTGGCAGCGGCGGAGGCAGGACTGGATGTGGTGTTGATCGAGAAGACCGGAGCGACGGGAGGGTCGTCGGCAATGAGCGGCGGCTGCCTGGCCTTTGCCGGAACCGATTTGCAGCAGCACAACGGCATTGAGGATTCCTCGGCACAGCTGTACACCGATCTGATTGAGGTCGGCAAGCATGAAGCGGATGAAAAGCTGGTGCGGGTATATGTTGATCATCAGCTCGATACCTACCACTGGATGTGTCAGCACGGTGTCAGCTTTATGCCGGTTATCGAAACCGCATCGGGTCAGTCGGTACCGCGTGTTCATAACGTCGACCCTGCTGACACGGTACGCCAGATAGAAGCAGCGGCCCGCGCAACCGGGCGTGTGGAGATCATGTTTGATACACCGGCTCAGCGTCTCCTGCGTGACGACAATGGTCGCGTCGTTGGTGTCACGGCGCAACATAACGGCGAGGCCCTGACGTTCCTGGGGCGCAAGGCGGTACTGTTGACCAGCGGTGGTTTTGTCCATGATCGCGAGATGATTCACCGGTTTGCGCCGCTTTATGACAACGCGGTCTTTATCGGTGGTGAAGGGAACGAAGGCGACGGTTTGCGGATGGCCTGGGCACTGGGTGCCGATGTCAGGGACATGACATCGATCAAGGGGACATTTGGCAAACACCCGATGGATGAACACAACCACCATGCCTGTCTTGCTGTGTACAAGGGGGCGGTTGCCGTCAATCAGGAAGGCAAACGTTTTGTCGACGAGTCGCTCTCCTACAAGCTGCTGGGTGATGCCTGCATGCAGCAATCGTACGGCGTTGCCTACCAGATTCTGGATCGGGCGATTATGACCAGCGGCGATAACCGGGTACGCATTCTCGACTTCGAGCGTCGTCTTGAAGAAGGGCTGTTTGTTGAAGCGGACTCACTGGAACAACTGGCGAAACTGCTCGAAGTGCCAGTCGAGGTGTTCCTGGCCGAGGTGGCGGCGTACAACGCCGCCGTTACTGCGCACCAGACACCTGCCTTCGGGCGTCGGCATCTGGTGCATCAGCATGGTGCCTTACGCACGATCAGCCAGCCACCGTTTTACGCCTATCCATCAACGGCTGCGGTTTTTGGTACTTATTGCGGTTTGCGGGTTGATGATCAGATGCACGTTATTGATGTATTTGGCAACAAGATCGAAGGTTTGCTGGCCGCTGGAGAAGTGGTCGGGGGATTCCATGGCGCGGCCTATATGACCGGCTCGGCGCTGGGCAAAGCTGCGGTATTTGGTCGTCTGGCGGCCGCAACTGCGGCGGCTGGCTAGTGGGGGGAGAAAGGCGGATGAATATTCTGGTTTTATTGGCTGGGGTGGCAGATAACCGTTTCCCATTACACCAGCTTGGCGTGGATGAACAGGGCGCTGTTGTCGAGAGTGGTCATGCCCGTCGTCAGCTCAGTCCTTTTGATGAAGGGGCCATGGAGCTGGCGCTGAAGCTGCGTGACAGTGACGAATCAGTTCGTATTGATGTGCTGGTGCTGGAAGGGTTGGCCGATGACGGTGTGCTGCGAGCGGTGGCTGCATTCAAGCCGGATAGCGTTCGCCGGCTGGCGCCACAGCCAGCGCGATTGTGGGACGGCGCGTTTTGTGCGACTCAATTTGCAGCGGCTATTGGTACCAATGACGTGGCACCCGACCTGATTCTGATCGGACGTGAGTTTGGTGATCAGGATGAAGGCAGTTTGCCGGTGATGCTGGCAGCGGAGCTGGGTTATTCACATGTTGCCCTGGTTCAGTTTGCTCAGTGGCATGAGGGTGATGTCCGCCTGATGCGGGAAAGCGGTGTTGCACGCGAGTGGTATCGGCTTGCAGGTCGAACCTTGGCGACGATTACCAACGATAAGCGTAACAAATTGCGTCACCCGTTGATGAAAAACGTGATGGCAGCCAAGCGGCAGTCGTTCGAAACGCTTGCTGCGCCTCAATGCACCGAGGTCGCACCAATGCAACTGGATGGGCTGCACGCTGCCGCCCCGGTGCAGCGTGACGTGCAATGCCAGATTCTGGCTGGCAGCCTGCGAGAACAGGCGCAGGCATTGGCTGCGCTGCTGCGACGATAGAACAGGGGTTAGAGAGTATGACAACCAATACAGAATGCGAGATCTGGGCAGTGATGCCATTGGCATGGGGAGCGGAAGCTCTGACCATGACGCTGGCTGCAATGCAGGTACAAATGGACAGCAGTGCCGCTAGTGGTCGTAAGGCAGCGGTTAAGTTACTGCTGTTGGCGGAGACCCGTTGCGACGACGTGGCGGAGCTGGTGCGCCAAGCCGGTATCGACCAGCTGGTGTGGGTTCTGCATTCGCATCTGGCGGCGGGTGTGGATAACGAAAGTGCCTCCTGGCTGGCTGCCCAGGTATTACCCGAGCTGCTGGCTGACGCGCCACAAACGCTGGTATTGCTACCGCCGGGTGCTCAGGGAGAAGCGCTTTCAGCACGTCTGGCGCAGCGGCTTGGCCACCATGCTCTTGACGCCCGCTGTCTTGGCCGCTGCAGTGAGATCGAGTGGCGTGCTGACGGTTTTGCCGCGACTCGCTCCGCCTGGGGCGGGCGGATGAATCAACAGCTTGTTTGTGCCACGTCTCTGGCGCTGGCGACTTGCCGGGGAGGAAAAGTACAGCCTCGTTGTGCCGACCAACTGGAACAGCGGGAACTACCGGTCGAGATCGATCTGCCTGAACCACTCGTTGTCGAGTCCGAATCCAGTGGTGAGCAGCTGCCGCCATTGGAAGGTGCCAGGCTGGTTGTTTCCGGTGGCCGAGGCGTCAACGAAACCGGATTCCAGTTGCTTGAGCAGCTGGCCCGTTTACTGGATGCCAGTTTGGGTGGCAGCCTGCCAGCCGTTGATGCGGGGTGTGTGCCGGTGATGCGTCAGGTCGGTATTTCGGGCAAGTTTGTCAGCGCCGATACTTACCTGGCGGTCGGGATCTCGGGCACGCCACAGCATATGGCGGGCATCTCACCTGAAACGCGTATTCTGGCCGTCAACAAGGATGCCAACGCCGATATCTTCCGCTTTGCCACGGCGGGGTGTGTCGCCGATTGGGAACAACTGCTGCCGGAATTGCTTGAAGTGCTGGACGTTAACGCCAGCGCCACGACCAGCAGTTGACTGGCACCGCTGGCTATTCACCAGCGCTAACGCTACGCGCTACGTTCACGGTCGCTACGTTGGCAGCGCCGCTTCAGCGGCGGCCTGGATGCAGCCTGATCTGAGTCTGTGGTGAGGGACGGCGCTGCTCGTCCAGCGTCTGCATCATAAACTCGATGAAGCTGCGGGTGCGTGGCTCAACAAATCTGGCCAGGGGTGTGACGGTGTAGAAGTCACGTCCCCGAGTGCGCCAGTCGCTGAACAATTCCACCAGCTTGCCGTCGGAGATCAGTTTGTTGACAAAAACATCAAGCACATAGATCAGACCCCGATCGTGCAAGGCTTCCTCAATCAGGGCATCGGTGCCATTAAAGTGGAACTTGCCCTCAGGCTCGATCTCCACCTGCTCGTCACCACGACGGAATTCCCAGCTGGCCGGACGGTAGCGCTCTCGCCGGAACAGACCGAGACACAAGTCCGCAGGCAGTTGTGACGGGTGCTCCAGTGGCCCGATCTGCTCCAGCAGGCTGGGTGTGATGCAGGCAACATAGTGAGCTTGATAGAGCGGCCTGGCGACCAGGTCGGCATCGTCAACCGAGTCGAAACGGATGGCCACATCGGTACCACTTTCAATCAGCCCTTCGGGATGATCCGTCTGCCGCACGGCGACCGACAGGCCTGGATGTTGTTGCAGAAATTCAGCCAGTTTGGGGCAAATCAGGGTGCGGGCAAACGCCGCCGGTGCCTCTATTTTCAGCATCCCCTGAATCGTACTTTTCTCTTCGCGCACCTCACTTTCCATTGACTCAACACGTTGCAATAACTCGACGCATTGCTTGAAATATTTCTCCCCGGCATCGGTCAATCGCAGTGTCCGGGTGTTGCGCGAGAGCAGGGAGGTACCAAGAAACGTCTCCAGGTTACGGACGCTGGCGGTCACCGTGGCGTTGGCAATATCGAGGGATTCTGCTGCCCGGCTGAAGTTTCCGCACTCGACAACGCGGGTAAATACCTGCATGGCCCAAAGCTTGTCCATCCTGTTCTTCATCTTTTTCTAAAACCCCATTAGGTCTGTAGCCATCGAACCGATTTTTCAAGTCTCGTACAGTAGCACTGAGCATTTGGAGGCACAAACATGACTGAATTGACATTTGACCTGATCGTTGCTGGCTGTGGTGTTGCCGGATTATCTGCGGCTGTCGCTGCCGCTGAGCGTGGATTATCGGTTGCCGTGCTCGAACGGGCGACATGCGAGGAGCGGGGTGGCCAAAGCCGCTTTACCGAAGCCTACCTGCGGATGAAAAGCCATGAAGAGGTCACCGATGACTTTGAACAGTTTCTGGCGGAAAACTCCGGTTTTTACCAGGATCCGGATTTTGTTGCTGAAGGGTTGAGCGAACGCAGCAGCTGGTCGCCGCAGACGCGGGCGCTGGCATCCATCGACGCTGGAGTGATCGGCGCTTTTGCCGACAACGTCGCTGACACCATCGCCTGGCTGAAGCAGCAGGGGGTTCGGTTTGATTTTCTGCCTACCCAATTCCTGACCAGTACTCAGCCACGTTTGCTACCTGTGGGGGGTGGCGAGGCGATCGTCGAAACCCTGGCTGCACGGGCAGAAGAACAAGGCGTCCGGTTTTTTTATGAAACATCGGCGCGCAGCCTGATTTCCCAGGGGTATAGCCGGATCGAGGGTATCCGGGCCGTCTCCCGCACTGAAGGTGATATCACTTTTTACGGCGCTGTGGTGCTGGCCTGCGGTGGTTTCGAGGGAAACAGCGAGATGATGACGCAGTACGTCGGGCCGCGTTCGATCTATCTGCGCCCGGTGTGCAAGGGCGCTTATTACAATCGCGGAGAAGGTATCCGCATGGCACTGGATCTGGGTGCAGCAGGTGCGGGTGATTTTGGCAGTTACCATGCCGAGCCGGTGGATCCACGTTCGGGCATCTCCGAGCCATCTATCTTTATCTTCCCTTACGGTGTGCTGGTCAATCAGCAAGGGCTGCGTTTTACCGACGAAGCGCCGGGTACTGTCGACGCCTGGTATGAACGTGTTACCCGTCGTATTTACGAGCAGAGCGAGGGGATCGCCTGGGTCATCCTGGATCAGCAAGTGAAAGATATTCCGAATTATCGTCTGGCGATTCGTACCGATCAGCCAGCTATCGAAGGGGCAACGCTGGCACAGCTGGCTGAGCGTATCGGAGTACCGGCTGAGGCGCTGGAGCAAACCCTGGCTGATTACAATAATGCCTGTGGCGAGGGCGATTACCAGCCGCTGGTGGCGGATGGTCTGGCGACAACCGGTTTGACGCCCGCCAAAAGCAACTGGGCACAACGCATTGAGCAAGGGCCTTTCTTTGCCTATCCGATCATCTCTTCCAATGTCTTCTCATTTGGTGGCTTGAAGGTGAATGAGCAGGCTCAGGTGGTCAACGTCGATGGCAACATTGTCGAAAATCTCTACGCCGCTGGCGAGACCATGGGGCTGTATTTTGGTAACTACGCCGGTGGTACTTCAGTGCTGAAAGGGTTGGTCTTTGGCCGTCTGGCCGGTGCTGGGGTGGAGCGCGTCGGGGTTGACGTATGAACACACGTGCTCCGGTCGCTCTGGTGACTGGCGCGGGTGGCGCTATCGGCTCTGCGGTGTGCCGCCGCCTGGCTGCCGAGGGGTATCAGGTGGCCGCACTCGATCTGCACACGCCTGACCTGACTGATGACGCTACCCATGCAACTGCTGATGAAACCATCCACTACTTTGTCGCGGACAGCAGTATTGCGGAGACGCTGGAACCGCTGATTGAGCGGATCGAAACCGAGCTCGGCACGATTGATGTGCTGGTGAATGTCGCCGGAGTGGTGTCTCTGGGCAGTGCCTTGACGCTGCCGATCGCAGAAGTGCAGCGGGTACTGAATGTCAATGTGATCGGTACGTTGCTGCCCTGCCAGCTGGTTGGGCGTCGGATGGCGACAAGGTCTGCTGGCGTGATTATCAATATCGGTTCGGTGGTCGCCAAAAACTGCGGCAATGCGCGTCCCTGGCTGGATGCCAGCGAACTGGATCGGGCTGGCAATGTGGCTTACGGCATGTCCAAGGCAGCCGTTCATACGTTGACCGGTTTTTTGGCCAAAGAGTTGGCCAGTCAGGGCGTGCGGGTAAATGCCGTTGCGCCAGGGCCCGTCGCAACCGCGATGACAACGCAATTCCCTGCGACCTTGCAGGCGCTGCTGCCGCTCGGACGTATGGCCCGGCCGGAAGAAGTGGCTGCGGCTGTCCGCTTTTTGGTGTCAGACGAAGCCTCCTTTATCACCGGGGAAATACTCGATGTGAACGGCGGTCTCTTGTGTGACTAGAAACACACTTCATCAAACCGATACACTGTTAAAAGGACAAGATTGAATGAAAAGTATTTATCTGGTGCTCGATATGCAAAACGACCTGATTCACGCTGATGGTGCCAGTGGCAAGGCTCCGATGCAGGCGGAGGTTCAGTCCCGCGCTATTATCAGCCGTACAACCAAAGCGATTGCCAGTGCACGGGCAGCCGGTATACCGGTTGCTTTTGTGCGGGTGGCGTTTTCCGATGATCATCGTGAAGCGAATCCTGATTCGCAGGTGTTTGGCCCGATCGCCAAAAACGGCATTCTGAAAATGAACGCCTGGGGCGGACAGGTACATGAGGCGCTGGCACCGTTGGCGGGAGAGTGGGATATTGTCAAACATCGCGTTTCCCCCTTTTATCAGACCCGTCTGGAGTTGCTGCTCAAAAAAGAAGGCATTGAACGGATTTACTGCAGTGGTGTCAGTACCGCAGCGGTGGTTCAGGCGACGGTTCGGGACGGCCATGACCGTGACTTTGATATGGTCTTGCTACAAGACTGCTGCGCGGCTCATTCTGACGAAGAGCATCGCAACTCGGTGGCCAGTATCGGTCGCTTCTGCCAGGTAGTTGATTCGACGGAAGCGTTTTCCTGAGCCGTCCTACTCCCTTGGAATAACGGGCACCCATCGGTGCCCGTTATTCGTTTTATCCCAGACCAGCATAACAGGAGTGGTACAAGATGAACCGAGGAGCAATTCTTGCTCTGACACTGGGCTGTTTTGCGGTCGTGATGTCAGCGACCACGGTCAATGTGGCGATCACTCCGATCATGAGGGCGCTGGACTTGAGCCCTCATCAGGCACAGCTGTTGTCGTCGGTTTTTCTGGGTACTACGGTGGTACTGGCACCGCTGTCTGCATGGCTGGCGGATCGCTGGGGTGGCATGCAGGTCTTTATCGCTATCCTGCTGATTTATGCGTTGGCCTCGGGCCTGTGTGTGCTGTATTCCAACAGCTTTGCCCTATTGCTGGTGGTGCGTGTTATCCAGGGCTGCTGTGCTGGTGTTGTGCAGCCGCTGGCGCTGTTTCTGTTGCTCGAATTGACGCCGTTGTCGCATCAGGGGCGCAGTATGTCGCTGTTTGGTTTTGGCGTTGTATTGGCACCTGCGCTGGGGCCAGGTATCGCAGGCTGGCTGGTGGATCACGCCGGTTGGCAGTATGTGCTGGCTCTGGGAGCACCACCTGCTTTGCTTGCCGTCGTGTTGCTGCGTCGTGCCGGCAAAGCTGGGGTAACGCCGCAGCAACCGACAATACCACGACGTCTGGATCTGGCCGGGCTGGTACAGCTGGCCCTGCTGGTTGCAGGTTTCTTGCTGTGGCCGCTGGTGTGGGAGGCCAGCCACGGGTTGGGTTTTTTGACCGTGGGTGGGTGGGTGTGGCTGGGCCATGTGTTCCTGCGTCAGCAGCGCAAAGCTGGAAGTCTGTTGCCGCTTGAGCTGCTGCAACAACCTGAATTCAAACGGGTGGCGTTGATTACCATGGCTTATGGTGCCGGTATGTATGGCAGCATTTATCTTATTCCGCTGTGGTTGCAGGATGGGCTGGCGGTGTCCGCGACGATGACCGGAAATCTGTTGCTGGTTGGCGGTGTAGCGCTGGCGTTGAGTATTATGTTGGCCGGACGGTTGGTAGACCGGTTTTCGGCCAAGCCAATACTGATGCTGGGCATGATCAGCTTCACGCTGTCTTGCATCCTGTTCAGCCTGGTGGGGGAGTTGGCCTGGATTACCTTGGGGATTGTGCTGAGCCGCATCGGTCTTGGCAGTATTATCCCCAGCTTGTATCTATCTATCGCCCGTTCGGTTGATGAGGGGGATGTCCGTCAGGCAATGGCTTTCACCACCCTGTTGCGGCAGGGTGGTGGTGTGATCGGTGTTGTGGTTATCGGTTTGTTATTGTCGTCACTGGAATCTGTGCCTCTGGGCGAGGCTCGCCCGACCCAGCTCTATGCCGGGCTGTTTCTGCTGTTTGCCGGTGCTGCCATGGTGGCACGCAAGTTGGGTAACTGACGGCTGGCCGCTGTCCTGCCGGGTGCAGTGCTTTCCTGCTGCGCCCGGCGCTGGAAACTATTCAGCAACCGGTTAGTTATCCGGCATTTTCTTGATCCGGTAGTCGATCTGGGCGCGGGTCAAACCCAGCAGTTCTGCGGCGCGGGCGGCGTTATGTCCGGTTGCGTGCAAGGCCCGTTGTACCAGCAGGGTTTCGGCATGGGCGAGGCTGAATCCGGGTAATCCCAACAGCTTGTCGGCCATTTCTTTTAACGTCGCATCGACATCAATGACGGCACTGTCAGACGTTTCTGCAGGTTGTGATGCTTTCGGCAGCAAGATCCCGATGCCGGGGCGCGCATTCCAGCGCACGGTGCCTTCCGGCAGATCCTGACGCAGGTCATCGAGACCGGAGAGGTGGCGCAGGTCGATCATTTCGCCATCGTCTGCCAGGATGATGGCACGCTCAATCACGTTCTCGAACTCGCGTATATTGCCGGGCCAGTCGTGGTCAAAAATGATCTGTAACGCAGGTGAGGTGACACCTTCGATCCGTCGGTTATGGCGGCTTGCCAATCGGTTGATGCAGTTTTCCAGCAACAGTGGCAGGTCGTCTTTACGTTCGCGTAACGGGGCAATCGTGACCGGGAAAACATTGAGCCGATAAAAAAGGTCGCTGCGGAAACGCTCTTCCTTGACTGCCAGACGCAGGTCTTCATTGGTGGCGGTAACCACCCGAACATTGACCTTGATGGTCTTGTTACTGCCCAGGCGTTCCAGCTCGCCGCTTTGTAATACGCGCAGCAGTTTACTCTGCGCGGTCATGCTCAAGGTGCCGATCTCATCAAGGAATAGAGTGCCACCATCGGCCGCTTCGAAGCGCCCAGGTCGTGATTCACTGGCACCGGAGTAAGCCCCACGCTGGACACCAAACAGCTCGGATTCTATCAGCTGATCCGGAATGGCGGCGCAGTTCACTTCGATAAACGGCCCGGATGCCATGCGGCTATTGGCATGGATCTCGTGGGCAAACATGGTTTTGCCGACGCCGCTTTCACCAAGCAGCAGAACGGCGGCACTGGTGGGGGCCACGCGCAGGATTTTGTGCAGGGCGGAATGAAATGCCGCCGAGCCGCCGACGGGTCTGTCGAGCGGTGCTGGTGTGCTGGGCTTGATTTCGAGCCCGAGCAGGGAAGTGGGGGTTCGTTTGGGCGTCGCCGTTGTTGGCTTTGGCTGTTTGCCCAGATGATCGCGTGGCTGGGGTTGAAAGTAGAGCAGGTCTTCTTCGGCGTCTTCCCACTCTTCTACGGGTTTGGCGATTGCCCGGCATACGCTTTGCCCGGAGGAAATACACTCAACTTCCCGAACCAGGATACGCTTGCCCATCAGCTGGGTTAAAAAGCCGGAACTATAACCTGTCTCCATCCAGCAAGCGGAATGTTGCTGATTGCCAGCCGCTGCGTGCATCTCATCTTCCAGCGAGTGTTTCCAGATAAATTCGCCATACTGATAGCCTTTCTGCGGATGGACTTCTATCCGTGCCGGTTCAACCTGGACGATGCCAGACAGGGCGTGTAATTGGGCACCGGCGGAGAGAATGTCGAGTTGGCTTTGGCCTCGGCGGGCATTCATTGCCAGCACCGCATCGCGTGTGCCAGACAGGTAGCCGACCCGGGTCATCAGGCCGCGGGTGAAATCAATGCCGAACGAATCAATCAGTTCCTGACGCAGAGAGCCAAACGCCTCGGCATGCATCAGCATCATGCGCTGGTCGCAGAGCCAGATCTGTCCTTCGTTTGGACGAAAATAGAGCAGTTCTGCGAGATCCTGCATGTCCGGCAGGTGCAGATCGGTAATGATATCTCTTAGGCTGGCATGTTTGTCCTTGAACGCCGCCCCGTTATTGGTTGAAGACATATTATTATTTTTCTCTTCTTTTAAATGTTTTGCTTCTTGATCTGACTCTACCTTATTTGATAGCGGCCAGTCACTGTAGGGCACACCTATAAATTACTGCGCTTGAAAGTACGGCGTTAACAATCGACTCAAAATGCTCATTTATCATATATAAACTGCGCG
>TARA_R110001583_G_scaffold48896_5_pt1 | contig 13014 bp, 12 predicted proteins | sample TARA_R110001583 | Tara Oceans TARA_R110001583 (sample SAMEA4398432) | marine metagenome | biome: Polar Biome; feature: [MES] marine water layer (ENVO:01000295) within the mesopelagic zone...; material: water (ENVO:00002006), including particulate matter (ENVO:01000060) such as...... | reverse complement strand
ACTGAGAATGAAAAGGCAGATTTTAATATTTGGAGGGACGACAGAGGGACGCAAAACAGCCAATTGGCTGAGCGACCTGAAGCAGCCATTCTATTATTCAACAAAGACCAATAGCCATCCTCTTATTTCGGAGATGGGTGAGTGTTTGTCAGGTGGTATGAATAAGGAAGAGATGATTGAATTCTGCCGCCAGCAAGAGATCATGTTGATCGTAGATGCAGCGCACCCTTTTGCAGCTGACTTGCATGTGAATTTGCATCGTGTGGCTTCTGAACTTGATATAGCTATCGTTCGTATCGAACGTGAGTTTGTTGAGAGGATAGATAACGAATACATTCATTATTTGGCTTCGATGGATGCCTGTATTCAGGATATTCATAAAATGGAAATTAAGCGAGTGCTTTCATTGGTAGGTGTTAAAAACTTACCGAAAATAAAGAAAGCACTACCTGAATGTGATATTTGGTTCCGAATTCTCAATTTTCCAGATTCCATTCGTATTGCTAATGATGCGAATGTGAGGGAAGACCGATTGATTGTTTCGTCTCGTTTTGAAAATCTTCTTTTGGAAGAAGATTTGATTAAAAAAGAGTGTGTTCAGGCTATCATGACCAAGGAAAGTGGTTATACGGGTTTACTCGATAAAAAGATGGACCTGGCAATCAAGCATGAGATTCCACTTTTCGTAATTAAACGTCCAGATCTTCCGGAATACGATAAAATAATAAAAACCCGATCGGAGTTTCAATCCTATTTGGATGAAGCTTTTGGTATTAAACGTCTGGAGTTGGCTCATGGCTATACCACAGGAACCTGTGCATCAATATCGGCGAAAGCTGCCCTGAAAGCTTTAATTGCTCAAGAAGGAATAGAATGGGAGCGCGTTGATTTGCCTAACAACAGGGAAGCAATGATGCCGATACATTGTATTGAGTTCACAAAAGAATATGGCATATGTACCGTTATCAAGAATTCGGGTGATGATCCCGATGTAACAGATGGCACTGAGATTGGCTGTCGTATTAATTTTAATGAGTCAGGGGAGATTCGCTTTGTAAAAGGAGAAGGCGTTGGCACAGTGACTAAGGCTGGATTGGAAATTTCGGTTGGAGATCCAGCAGTGAATCCAACACCACGTCGAATTATTAATTGGGAACTTAATCAGTTATTAAATAAATTTCAGATTACAAAAGGCCTTGATGTTTCTGTCTTTGTGCCCATGGGTGCTAAGCTGGCTAAAAAAACCTTTAACCCACGTTTAGGAATTGAAGGTGGTATTTCAATTATCGGGACGACAGGTCTATTAAAACCTTTTTCAGCTGAAGCTTATATTGATACAATAAAAAAGCATGTGAGATTTGCTGTAGATAATGGCAGCTCACAGGTCTTTATCAACTCGGGAGGTCGTAGTGAAAGATATTTGAAGCAGAAATTTCCTGAAATGCCACAACAGGCCTACATCCAATACGGTAACTTTATAGGTGATACTATTCATGCTATAAATGGGAGTGGGGTTGAAAAAGTGACAATGGGTATTATGATGGGGAAGGCTGTTAAGCTAGCCGAAGGCCATTTGGATACACATAGCAAAAAGGTTGTTTTTAATAAGGAATTCCTGATTCAAATTGCAAAGGAAGCCAATTACAATGAGTCATATGTCGATCAGATAAAAGAGGTGAATATGGCACGCGATTTAGAGGGTATCTTCCCTTTTACTGAGGATGAGGTTTTCTATAAGCATTTGAAAAGCAAATGTTGCCAAGTGCTGGAAAAGGAAATTGAAGATTATGAAATCGAATTGCTTCTGATGAATATCAAAGGGGAGATTATTTAATAATTCGAATCCTGACAGAGTACTCGTACCTGTCAGCGTTTAGAAAAAGGAAACGAAAATGAAGAAACTGTTATTGCTGTTAGCTGTATTATCACCTATTCCTGCATTTAGTATGCATATAATGGAAGGCTTTTTGCCAGCTTTTTGGTCTATGTTTTGGTCAGTGGCTTACTTGCCGATATTTATTATAGGATTTAGAAAAATTAAACAATTAGTAGTTGAGAAACCAGAATTGAAATTGCTTTTAGCTTTGGCAACGGCATTCGCCTTTGTTTTATCAGCTCTGAAATTACCATCAGTGAGTGGATCTTGTTCGCACCCTACAGGAGTGGGTTTAGGTGCTTTACTTTTCGGACCTTGGGTGATGCCAGTTATTGGTGTTTTGGTGCTTTTGTTTCAGGTTTTACTTCTGGCTCACGGCGGTATTACAACACTAGGGGCTAATGCTTTTTCAATGGCTTTTATTGGACCCGTTTTTACTTGGTTAATATTCTCTATTGGAAATAAGCTTGGTCTTAATAAAAAAGTGGCTGTGTTCTTAGCTGTCTTTGTAGGGAATATGGCAACCTATGTTTGTACTTCGGCACAATTGGCTTTTGCACATCCCGATGTGGTGAATGGTGTTCCTACAGCATTCTATAAGTTTGTAAGCATTTTCGGATTGACACAAATTCCTATTGCGATAATCGAAGGCTTGCTGACTGTTGTGGTCTTGAATTTATTATCCGATCATGTGCCAATGCGATTTGATTTCTTAAGTCAATACAAGAAGAAAGCCTAACTATCAATTATAGAATTCAAAAAATGACAAACAAAACTAGTAACCTGCTTTTAACAGGTGCGATAATATTGATTGTAGTACTTACACTATACTTTTTCCCAAATGCAGACTTTATGGGAGCAGATGGCTTAGCTGAAGATTATATAACAGAATCACAACCCAATTACAAGCCTTGGTTTTCTAACATTTGGGAACCACCAAGTGGCGAAATAGAAAGCCTTCTGTTTTCTTTGCAAGCCGCTATCGGAACAGGTGTTGTTGCCTATGTGATTGGCTACTATAAAGGAAAAAAGAAAGCTGCCTAATTAATTTTTGATTGTGGATTTGTGAGTAATGACTATTCTGAATATCACTAATCTAAAATCATAATTCCTAATTCTTAACTCATAATTAAATATTGAGCGTGTTTATAAGCGAAAAATACAACCTATTACAAACCAAACTTACTTGGCATCCTTTCGAAAAGTTTACTTTTTTTGTAGCTTTTCTACTGGGTAGTTTGTTGACACAGAATATTCTGACACCCTTTCTTATAGTTACTTGTATTTCGGCTTTCTTTCTTTTTCATGGTTTATCATTTAAGGCACTCTTACAAATAGCTGCTTTGCCTATGAGTTTTATGCTTGTAGCCGTTGTGAGTATCATTTGTATTATCAGTCATGAAAGCTTCGAAGCAATTTATATCACTCAAATTAGCGACTATTATATTGGTTTTTCTCAAGTCAGTTTAGATACAGGAATTTTCATTATTGGAAAGGCTATGGGAGCTATGTTTGCGTTCTATTTTTTGATTCTGATGAGTCCCATAGATGAGATTGAGTATTTGTTAAGAAAAATGAAATTACCAGATTTACTGATAGAACTCTTTGTGTTATCCTTTCGTTTTATAACCATTCTACTTCTTTTTTCGAGGCAATGTTATTTGTCACAGAAGAAACGAATGGCTTATCGTACTTACTCATCATCTATTCGATCTTTAGGTATGCTAGTCTCATCTGTCCTAATTAAATCTCTTATTCATGCTGATTTTTCGCAGCAAGCTTTATTGAATAGAGGCTATAGAGGCGAAATGAGATTTATTGAAACTCATGAGCCTTTTAAATTGAAGCGAACATTTATTCCTCTTTTATTAATGACCTGTTTGTTAGTTATTGGTCAACTTCGGCTTTAATCCTTTGAATACGTATAATCACCACATCAAAAAATCACCAATTCATCACATTATCATGGCATATATACAACTAGAACATATCAGCTTTGAATACCCTAATCAGACTTTGGCTCTCGATCAAGTGAACTTGCATATTGAGAAAGGACAAAAAGTGGCAGTCGTTGGTGAGAATGGCTCTGGGAAGTCATCCCTATTTTTATGTCTTTGTGGTATTCATCATGCGCAAACGGGGCGTTATATACTAGACGGAGAAGAACAAAAATGTAAGCGTAAGGATAGGAACAAGCTTTTTAGAAAGGTGGGCTATGTGTTTCAGGATCCAGAAGTACAGTTATTTGCTTCAACGGTAGAGAAGGATATTTCATTTGGTGCGATTAATGCTGGAATGAAGGGTGACGAATTACAACAATGCATGAATGAAGTGATGGAGATGACTCAAACTCATGAGTTAAGAAACAAGCCTCCACATCAGCTTAGTTATGGACAGAAAAAACGAGTGGCTATTGCAGGCGTGTTGGCTTGTAAACCCGAAGTTTTGCTTTTAGATGAGCCCTTTGCTTGGTTAGATAATCAGCAGAAGAAAAATACAATTCAAGTTCTTGATCGTTTGCATGAGCAGAATAAAACTATCATTATATCAACTCATGATATAAATTTTGCTTACGAATGGGCTGATAAATTAGTGGTGATGAAAGAGGGACGAATCATAGCTACAGGTCATCCTAAAGACCTTTTAGAAGATGAAGATTTGCTTGAAAGTGCAGGCCTGGAAATACCTTTGATTCTTCAATTATCCAAGAAATTGAACTTAGACTTAAGACCAAATTCAATGGCAGAGTTTTTCTCAATGTCTTAAATGGTCGAAAGTCAAAAAAGTCGAAATGTCCAGACTTGCAGACTATTCGACCTGCTAGTTTTTTAGATTCTTATAAAGCTAATAAGCCTTCAATATGCCTAGTTTGCTCATAAATAGCAATTACAGCATCAGCATCCTGCATTGTAATCTTCACGGTGATGCTAAGAAAACGCATATCCTTTGACGTTTTAAAAGCGAATTGGGTTCCCTTTGGAAATATTGCTTTTACGGCTTCTAATTTTTCATCCTTATTTGGCATAATAAATTTGAACATATATAGCGATGGCCACTGAGTTGACTCAATAAGTTGCTCGCGTAATTGGTTATATTTTTCTTGATCCATTTTAAGCTTCCATTAATTTCTGCAAAAATCGAAAAGTTTTTTCAAATTCCCTCAATTATAAAGGAATATTATACGATCAAAATCAGTATTCATTAAGAAGGCTTGTTTAATGATCTTGTATTGTAAACTAAACCTGATAGATTTTAGCTAGTGAAGCTGATTATCTGATCTTTATTGGTTATAGATTAGATGCTTAGGTGAGATATTTTTTTTTGCCTGATCACTTTTTAGTATATTATGGAGGTATGTCAAAATCCCCCAGCTTGTTAAAGCTATATTTTGACAGAGTTGACTCTAAATCTTGAGCTATGAGAAAGGTGATTTTACTCCTAATGATAGTCTCGATTACCTCACTTGCCTTTGCGCAAGACAAATATATTAATCGAGATATAAGGCCTAATATGAGCTTGGAAAACACCAAGACTTATTCGCTCGATTTTTTTAATGGCGTAAGTTTTCCTCAAGGTGATTTGAATAATTTTCTTCGAAATGGTTTTAATAGTGGTATTCTCTTTCAAAGAAATTTCTATAAAAAACTGTCTTTAGGCCTTAGTGCGAATCATAGTAGATTCAACCATAGGCATAGTTTTGGACCTGTTCAAGGTTCAAATCGACAGGAGTTAAGCACAACATCTTTCGATATTGGTCCTCAATACAATATGAAACTAGGACGATTCTCACTTGAGTTCTATGGACGATCAGGACTTTCTATCGTTAACTCTCCACAATCAACAATGCTATATCCTGAAACGGATATTACTATAACAACTTTGGAGGCTTATAAAAGTACTGCACTTACTACACGTTTGGGAGCAAATATGACAGCCTATATTTGCGAGGGGCTTGATTTCTATTTCAGCTCGGAATACTCGACTAGTTTAAATAGCGATATGAATTATCAAACTCGTGACTTATCAGAAGCTATAAGAAACGATGGAACGCTTGATTCTGATTTGGCTAGCGAATTACCTTATTCGAACGAAAGTCTTTCTTTATCCATGCTAAATGTGAATATAGGCATACGAATTTCAATAGGTGGTATTGGAAATAGACGAAAGTCAAATCCTCTTTATAAGTCAAATAGAAATTTAGATATAGGTCCAATGTATGAGGGATTACGTTTTCAATATATCCCTGAAGGAACAAGCAATGGAACGCAAGCGCAAGACTCTAATTCAAGTCGTAATAATAATTCTTCTAGTGTAGCTCCTGATTCAAAAGGAAAAGGCGATACACGTTCTACAGATTATAATTTAAGCCGTAGCAACAACACTTCGATTATTGCACCAAACCCCGATGAGAGTGAAACAAAAATTGACTCCAAGACTAAACCTGCAGACGCTACCCTAGCTGATATTCCTGAGGAGAAGCTAAAGCTTAAAACTAAAGCGCAGTTGGCTAAGGAAAGAAGAAAAAAGAAGCGTATTAAGCGAAGACTTAAAAGGCTTAAAGCTAAATTGTAAAAATCCCCTCCATCTATCAGTCTCGATTAATATCGAGAAGAGATGAGAGAGGGGAATTTATTTAGTTATCGATATTTCTATTTAAAGTGGTTATTACTATACCACACATAGTCTCTTACCATCATACCATCCTTATCGAATGTTGTACTCACCATAAAAGGAACTTCAATAGTCTTCTCTTTTCCCCACTCGGTATACAGCCACCAAGAATAAACAACATAGGCGTCGCTTTCCGCATAATATAAGCAATCAGGATACCCCACTTCTTTAATCTTAAACTTGGTTTCAGGTTTGAAGAAACGACTCTCCTTTAGCCCTTTTATCTGTTCTTCCAAGTTATTACTTTCATCAAATTTCATTGTTGAGTTACCAAAAGTTGCTTTCGCAGAGAAGAAAGTCGCCCACTTCTCTATATCCTTTGCTCTAAAAGCATTCATCAGCTTTCTAACCTTAGTAATATGTGGGTGGTTAATATAAAGTTTCCCGTTCTCGGTTACCTTTTTACTGTCACCAATTTGTTCGAACACATCGTTGTTAAAATAGTAGTGGAACGATGTGATTTTACCATCCTTATTGAAGCTGTACAGATGATGTACGGGTAAATCTAGCATAATACCACTTTCCTTATGGATGCCGGTTAACTTCAACCAATCTTGAACCCAAACACCTCCGCCTTCATAATCTATGGCATCGGGATATGCTGGTTTGTGATCTACAACTTTTACATTCGCGTAATTTTCCTTGTAACGATTAACGTAGTTTCTTACGCCTTTTTCTGTTGCCTTAACGTCTTTCCCATTTACAAATACCTTAAGGCTATCTGCCATGAAACTAAAAAAGGTATCGGCATCTCCAGCCTCAAAGGCTTTCCATAGTTCTCTGGTTTTAGTTATAGCCTCATGATCAGAATAAACTGTACCACTTTCCTCTTGTGCATAAGAAGTTGTTCCCAGAAATAAACACAATAATAAAATACTAAAAGCTTTCATAAAATATAATTTAAAATAAAAATAATGAAGTAATGTCTGCCACGAGTTGGGAGACATTAGAGGGATAGATAAGTTTTGGCTTTACCTCGAAAACTATGCAGTTAACTGAGGCAAATATTTAAACAGTATCTAGGTGCCTTAGATTAGCTTAAAATTTGTTTTTAGTTTATCGTTGAGAGGATGTGCTAACCTATAGAAGTCTGTATACAAACTAAATAAGTTGCAAAAAGGAAGTAGGGAGTTCTGAATTCAATCCTCAATTTACAACTCTTTTGTTAGATTGTCAATCTTATCGTGATCAAAAGACTTTGTGCGAGGAACTATGAGGGCAACGATTATTTTATTAATCACCTCAAAAATGAGTCTATACGAAATTAGGAGAGCGTGATTTATTATGGAGAGAGTTTATGTTATATTTACTGCTGTTTATTTTGTTAAGCTCTTATTGTTTTGTAGTTTCGGAGGATTAAATATAATATGTGCACAATACTTAGCTATAGGCTGTGTATTGTACACTGATAATTTCGATATATTAAAAATAGATGCACTTGTAGTGCATATACTAACAAGTTGTGGGCAAGTACAAAAACAAACAGAGTTTTTATTAGATTTTGAATCAATAAAAAATACAAGCCCATATAGTACAAGGCTATGGTCAAATTATAAAAATAAATCGTCGAAAATATTAACACCCTTTAAAAGTAATTATGTGCATGAAAAAAATTAAAATTAGTATTCTTTCCGCTTTGATAATGTTGTTACTAGCTTCCTGTATGTCGATGTCTTCGATAGCATATATGACAAGTTCTAAGATGAATAAGCTTGAATTAGGTATGTCTAAAGAACAAGTTACTCAGGTATTAGGAACTGATTATAAGATTGCTGAAAAGCGATTGGAAGACAACAATGAAATAGAAGTTTTATCTTATAGAGATCGGGTTGCAAATGACGAAGTTTATTTTTTTGTTTTTAAAAATAAAAAATTAGAAAAGTGGTATCAAGAATTAATTCCCATAGAAAGGATAGAAATCCAGTAGTTTTAGACTCGGCGGTGGTTTTTAGCTATGGATATTGGGATTGAATATTTGCCCCACGCTAGTGCGAGCTTGTAGCTCGTATTCTGCGTAGCAGTAATAAAAATAAAGACTAGTAGAAAGTGTAAGTGTCTTTTATGTATTTATGGCATAATATTGAGCGTACGGTTTTTGTAGATTAAGCTCATCATTGGAAATTCAGCAGCGCAAAGGACGATGCAGGATAAGTCTGGCAAATCTTGGTTAATATCTTGTAGTTTTTAACTGTATTCGTAGAACACGAGCTACAAGCTCGCGCTAGCAAGGTGGAATCGGCTACAATTACACTCACCGTAAACACCAGCAAGCCAAGCCCCACGCTTGGCTTTTTGCATTGGTAATGCCCCTTTCACTTTCGGGAGCCATTATTTTTCTTTTACGGCTTCCGGAACACTTCTAGTTGATGAAAAAGCAAATTGAAGGCTTCCAGCCAACTTCTGGGAGGCATTATTTTTCTTTTAAGCTTACCAGAACACTTCTAGATGATGAAAAAGCAAATTGAAGGTCTCCTGCCAACTTCTAGGAGGCATTATTTTGCTTTTACGGCTTCCGGAACATTTCTAGATCATGAAAAAGCAAATTGAAGGCTTCCAGCCCACTTCTAGGAGGCATAAATTTGTTTTTATGGCTCCAAGAACATTTCTAGAACAAAAAAAAACAATTTTTAGCCCTTAAAAATTTCGCAGCATCTTTCCGTGCGAGAACTTAATATAATATTGTTTTGAAATTGTTAATCGAATCGTTTCATCAGCTAAAACTTCTGTATATACTGTATTGGCTTTGTTCTACTATTATTGTTAACGTATGCATGTGCGTAATTTGTCTCGTATTGATTTTTTGATGTTGGGCTGCGGCGTGATAATCTAATGATTATATATTATGAAAAAATCATAATAAATGTTCTTATGTGTTGTTTAAATTCTTACATTAGATGGTGAAATCAAAAAAAACAAACAATTATGGAAAAGATTAGTTCGAAAGCAAATACAAACGAAATAGCAGAGGTCTTTGTTGGGGTAATAGATTTAAGTAAAAAACATCCTATCGTCGAAGACCCTTATTATAGCCTTACATTGGGCAAAATATCAACTAAATCGGAAGATTTAATTGGTAAAATTAATTCTGGTTCGCTAACAAACGAATTAAGGGAGAGCGACGAACTTCGCGATATCGATGTGAAAGCTCTTTTTTATGAGGTAGAGGCAAAGTGCATGTATCGTCCTGGTGCCATTCAGGAAAAATCCTTAGAGATTTCAGAAACTTTAGAGCGTACTGGCATGAAGATCGTAAACAGCAGTTATACCAACGAGAGTGCTCAAATTAGAGCTATGTTGAGCGATTTAAATGCGCCAGAATTGGCCGATGCAATTGCTTCGAACCCTGCTTTAAGTCCGCTAATAAGTAATTTGGAAGCATCGCAAGCCGCTTTCGATTCGGCATCGGCAAAGTCGATAGAGGGTAAATTGAAAAGAGATAATACGAAAGCTGCTTGGCTTGTTGCAAATGAAGCGAAAGATATTTTTAACAACGAGCTGTGCACGTATTTAGGTTCTATGGCTATGGCTAATCCCGATAAATATAAGCCCCTTGCAGATTTAATGAATGTTCTGATTGAGGAAAGCAATAAGAAGGTTCGCGATAGACTTACTGCTCTAAAGAAAAGGAAAACAGAATCAGTAGAAGTGAATTAGAAACATTTAAGCGACATACTTGTTTAAGAAACGACTCCGAAATGGGGTCGTTTTTTTTTAAAGGTATTTATGAATTCTATCAATTTAATTTCAACGCTTCTTAAAATGATATGAGATTAAATAAGTCAAAATAATGTGTAAATTAATGGAGATTTAGAATTCGATACATTCAATTTTAATTTATCATAGATGAAGACGATATTAAAAAACATACTTGCTGTTGTAGTAGGCTTAATAGTAGGAAGTGCCGTAAATATGGCATTGGTAATGATTAGTGGTTCCGTTATTCCACCACCTACAGGTGCAGATACTTCAACTATGGTGGGATTGAAAGAGACTATGCATTTGTTCGAAGCCAAGCATTTTATCTTCCCTTTCCTAGCTCATGCTTGTGGTACTTTTGTGGGTGCTTTTGTAGCGACTTTAATAGCAGTTACTCATAAACAGAAATTTGCCTTGGGAATTGCCGGCTTTTTCCTTTTGGGAGGAAGCATTAACGTGTTTATGTTGCCTACGCCTTTATGGTATGCCTGTGTCGATTTAATTGGAGCTTATTTTCCAATGGCCTATTTAGCTTTTCTTATTGCAGGAGGTAAGCGAAAAGTTTAGTTTTTAAACGCTGTCAGGACTTCGTGCCTCAGACTCTGACAGGTTCGAAGAGTTGAAAAAAAAGCAGCCCCTTTCGGAGCTGCCTTGAGCTATTTCGAGTTGAGAAATACTATTTCTCTAGCTTTTTAATTTCAATAGCTAATTGATCAACCAATTTATCTAGTTGGTTAATTACAGCTAAAATTGCTTCCGGCTTTGATAAGTCAACACCTGCTTTTTTCAATTGCTCCATTGGGAAATCATTTCCACCCGATTGCAATAAAGTTGTGTAGCGCTTTAAAGCAGCTTTTTTATCTTTCTTGCTTCCTTCAGTTACATCTTTATACAATTTAGCCGATGATGCAAAACAAGTTGCATATTGGTAAACGTAGAAAGGTGAGTTGTAGAAGTGTGGAATACGAGCCCATGGGTAGTTAGAATATTTTGTTTTCTCAGAAACATCACCATAGTACTTCTGTGCAATATCGCCCCAAATTTTAGCGAAGATATCGGCATTTACTGGCTGGTTCTGCTCAACCATTGTATGAGCTTGATATTCAAAATCAGCAAACATAGCTTGTGCATAGAAAGTACCAATGATTCCCTGAATAGTTTGATTCAATAAAGCAATACGCTCCTTAGGGTCTTTAGTGTTCTCCATCATATGATCTAACAACAAACGCTCGTTGAAAGTAGAAGCAACCTCAGCAACAAAAATTGTATATCCGTGTGTTGCAAATGGCTGAGTCTCGTTAGATAAAGTTGTGTGCATGGTATGTCCTAGCTCGTGAGCCAAGGTAAATACATACTCTAAAGTCTCGTCGTAGTTTAATAGCATGTATGGGTGAACACCATAAACACCAGCAGAAAATGCACCGCCACGCTTACCTGGGTTCTCGTATACGTCTAACCAACCGCTAGCAGTTGCATTCTTCAGTTTAGCTTGATACTCCTTACCTAATGGAAGAACCGATTTTGTTACAATCTCAACAGCTTCTTCATATGGGTAATTTTTTTCGAAATCAACTAAACTCATAGAACCATCAAAACCATAGTATTTTTCAAGACCCAAAATCTTCTTACGAAGCTTCGTGTATTTTTGTACAGGAGCTGTATTTTCTCTAACTGTGTTGATCAAATTTAAATAAACATCCTTAGGAATGTTATTGCCTTCAAGAGATGCATCTAGATTTGACTCATAGTTAGCAGCACGAGCATTAGCCCACTTCGACTGAATGATACCTTCGTAAATGGCAGCGTAAGTGTTTTTGTTCTTGTAGTAAACATCGTAAAGTGCTTCGTAAGCCAATTTACGGTCTGCCTGATTCTTGTTAGTACTTGTGATATGAGAATACATACCTGGAGTCACCTTCACTTTTTTACCATCAGATAATTCAATTTCTTGAAATTCGATATCGGTAGTAGATAAAGCTGTAAATACGCTGCCAGATGTGCCAGATGATTGAGAGAAGAAAGACACCAAACGTCCCATTTCCTCATTCAATACATGCTTCTGCATACGGTACATATCTATCAATTCGAATGCATATGGTTTTAAGGCTGGAGTTTCAGCAATCCATTGCTTAGTTGTAACTTCAGGAATCTTAATCATTTCTGGAGAAATCCAAGTAGTGGACATCTGCATTTGATTAAAGAAAATACCTACTTGCTGAAGCTTAGCCTGAAGTTCCATATTTTTCCCATCAACTGTAGATTGGAAAGACACAAATTGATAAACCTTATAAGCTTTCTTCATCATGTTCTCTTGAACAGATAGAAGCTTCAATAAGTTGTCAGCATTTTCACCAAGCTTACCTTTTAAAACTTGAATTTGCTCTACATCTTTCGACATTGACTTGAAATCAGCTTCCCAAGCTTCCCAGTTCTCATAAATATCAGAGAAGTTCCATTTGTACTGTGCTGGAATCTCTTCACGGGTCTTGTAATTTACCTGTGCTGTAGCTTGCAAACACATGGTCGCAGCCAAAAGGGTCATGATGATACCCCCCTTAAATTGTTTAAACTTCATGTTCATTTTATTTAAATATGTAGGTTATTATATTTTAATCCTTAAGACCAAAGATAGAGGCATGTGACGGTATTTTCATAATGAGGATCAGATATAAAAGAGAAAATCGATTATCATATAAATGGACAGGATAAACGGTGGAACTGACACTTTAAAAATATGATCCATATCAGGGATGAATGGCAGAAAACTTGTA
>TARA_R110001583_G_scaffold27625_1_pt1 | contig 13023 bp, 3 predicted proteins | sample TARA_R110001583 | Tara Oceans TARA_R110001583 (sample SAMEA4398432) | marine metagenome | biome: Polar Biome; feature: [MES] marine water layer (ENVO:01000295) within the mesopelagic zone...; material: water (ENVO:00002006), including particulate matter (ENVO:01000060) such as...... | reverse complement strand
GTTCAATGCTGGTGTTTTAGCATTTGCTTTATGTCGGATAACAAAAGGTTCGTTATTTGAAATCTCGCCATTAGCATAGTCTTGTATAACTAGTCCTAAACCACGCTCAGCAGCCTGTAAGATAGAATCTTTTGAAATAGTTTTGCCTTGTCCGTGCCTGGAGCGTCTTTCTTCGCCATGCTTAGAAGGCTCAAGGTCCATATCCTCGATGTCAATAATTATTTTCATTTTTCCGACATTTACAACTTCTTTATCACCGCCTATCTTACCGTAGGACGCTTCGTGAAGGTTTTCGTCGGCAGCTTGCTTATAAGAAGCCTTTGGAAACTCTTTCATAAGCTCAATAAGTTTTCTTACCGAAGAATCGATCATAATGATGTCTATTTCATTCTTCGGGTCAATCTCACGAAGCGCATACCAACGATGATGACCGTCTATGATATATTCGTCACTAGAAGCCATAAGAGGCTTGCCTTTTGAAAGGTCAATCTCACCTGCTTTATGTTTTTCAGCCATTGAGAAGACTTTTTCTAAATTAATCTCTTTCTGAACTGGTTTAAGAACACCGACAGGAAAGGAAGCATCAAAACTCTCCATTCCCTGGCTATCCAACCACTCAATAAATTCTGGAACGTCAGTAGACTTAATTTGAGGAAGTTCTCTTCTTGATAATCCCAAACCATCCTCCAACTCAATAATTCCTCGTTCAGCATTAACATCAACTTCCCTCATAATTTCTTTTACAGGCTCTTCTGATTCCTCTACTTTATTGACAACAGTGGTTTCACCAGTTTTAACATCTACAGAAACCACAGTTTTAGTAACAATCTCGACTTCCGTCGTTGAATTATCACCCCCTTTCGAATTGGTATTTGTGTTTTGGGTTTCTTCGTCGTCATCATGGTCTAAACCACTGTCGTCAATACAGACAGGACCGCCTAGTTGCCCGTCTGGTCCTGGTTTGTTATCTATTTCGAGTGCTTCATCAATCATTCGCCAAACTTCGCTTAGAGCGGCAGTCTCGGCTTTGGGAAATAAGTTAAATTCTTCATCTATGACCTGGCTTACAATGTCTTCCCAAAGATCCATAGCGGCAGCACCTGAAAGAGGAACCATTTTCTTAAAAGTTTCTACGTCACGGTTGGCAATAGCGTTTCCAAGGAGAGTTCCGCTTGCACCAGTGTCTGACATTGAGCCGTCGACCTGAACTGCCTTCACAGGAATGTTGTTTTTTTCAATAAACCTCCCCATTCTATCAAACCGAGCATCAGAACCGTCTTTTTCACCCTTTGAAACAAGGACTGTTGTTCCTTCTGGGAATTCTTTTAACATTTCATAGGAATCTGCGATAGGAGAAGGGTATTTTGAGACAATTGGGACAATTTTACCGTTATAACCGTTTTCGTCAATGTAGGTGTTCCACATTTTCTCTGAAAGCTCTGGCTGGACGATAAATAGCCCACCTTCTGTCTCTCGCTTGACTGGTTTTTTGGAAATAATGATAAAAACCTTATCTGCGTCGTAAGAATCAATCATTTCCTTCGCACCGAGGAAGTGTCCTGCGTGTGGCGGCTTGAATTTACCAGGAAAGAGACCAATTCTCTTACCAGAACTAGCTTCTTCATTTAAGTCAGTGCCCTTCTTGGTTTCCCAAGGTAATAGTCCCATAATTTGGTTTACAGGGGCAAAGGAGCCAGTTAGTTTATAGGTCGCTCCATCAAATGCAAACACAAACCCTTCCATAGAGGAAGAAATCTTATCCAAGTTCTTTAGTTTCCCGAGACCAGCTTTAAGTTTTTGGATTTTTGTCTCGTCACCAGTGGCTTCAATATCTGTAATCGCTTGTTCGAGCCTATCAGCCATCCTAACTACTTCGTCTTTGTGAGAAAGAACAAACCTTGATTTTAATCCGTCGAGCATCTCAACAGCAAAGTCATGAACGATATCTTCTAGAGGATAGATAATTTCTTTCTTGATTCTTTTATCGTCTTTGATAAAATCTCTAACAGCATTTTTATTCCCTGGGTTCTTGATAGTCTTATAAATTTGTGTAGCAGTAATGCCTTTCACACCGAACATTCTCTGTAAAAGCATTTTCTTGGTAGTTTCTTCTAAGTCTGGAAACATTCTTTCAACAAGAGTATCTAACTTGGAGATAATGTATTCTCCAACTGTGCTTCCTTCACCTACTTGAGAGTCTGCGAGCAGCTTTTTAAGCCTTGAGACCGCTGTTGTAAGGGCTTTGTCGTCTGAAAGAGCCCGAAGTCGCTCTACAGCTTTCATCTCGACACCAAAAGAGTCTTCGCTATCAGACTTTTGGATTTGCTGAAGGGCTTTACCAAGTAAATTGGCTTCTGCTGAGACATCTCTATCAGTTACCTTGCCTGACTCACGGTCATATTCTCCGTGACCATCTCTGTGGATGATAAGGTTCTTAGAGTTGTAATTAATAATGTTAGGGTTATCGGGGTCCATTACTTCTGCATTATAGAAGATGTTAGCGTCAGGACCAAAGACTTTTATCTTCACATCGTCTGATAGTTGTTGGACTGCATCAACGAATGCTTCGAATGCTCCATTAAAAGCTTTCTCTAGTGTCCCACGCCCAGCAAACTTCGCTGCAAGTGCATCAGCATCCATTCCGCCCTTCTTGACGTTACCTACATTACGAGCAGCCTTTGCTTTACCGTCTCTTACTGAATAAGAAACAAAGAGGTTTTGCCCATCAAGTTTTTCACCGCCTGTAATCTCCCCGTTGGAAGCAGCTTGCATTATCTTTATCATATCTGTGAATGATAAGTCTGGGTTATCGTAAAGATGATCTACATGTCCGCCTAATCCGCCCATTTACTTTTCCTTCTTTCCCGTTGTGCCTTCTTCTAAAATACGAAGTTGTTCTTCTAGCGTATCGACTCTTTCGTTCGCTCTTCGTAGATGGTTTTTTACTTCTTTTAGGTTGTGTCTCGCCAACTCAATTCTGCGTGAGTCTCGGAGTGATTTTGGGTTGAGCGAAGATAAGGATTCGTCGATAGACTGGACTAAGGACTTCCAGTCAACGAGTTTTTTAACACCCTCGTTCATAATGAACCTCTTCGCCATTGTTCTTAAATCTAACATAATAGTGCCCCCAAGTCAAGAAAAAAGTGTTATTTTCATTACTAATTAGTCTTTTTTTTGGTTTTAGGATAAAGTAATTTTAGGTGGGCTTAACGCAGAGAACAGTTCCACGAGCAAGAACATAAGGTTCCTGACTTCCCTTTGGATGACTTCTCTTAATTGAGATTGAGAAAGGAACTTGGTCAACTGTTTTTCCTGGGCTATTCGCAATGTCTGCGTTGTAAGTGTCATTATCACAGATAATGTATTCTGCTTCGTTATCAGCACAATAACATCCGCAGTCTACTATTTCTATTGTAAGTGTTGCACTCCCTATTTGACCACAAGAAACTACAAGGAAATCTTGCGTGTGAGTTCCGATGGATTCATAACTTGCTTGGATTGTAGTAAGACCGTCAGTTGCAATGGTGACGAGGTTAACGTTCGGAGGACCAACTTGTGCTGGGTCTTTTCCAAAAACTACAGCCTGCCCACTGACCAAACAACCAGTAACAAGTTGAATTTCCTTCGTCTCGTCAGAACAAATTTTAATAGTAATGTCTTCAGGACACGGAGTCACGACACAACAAGAGATTGTTCCTTGAATAGTAGATCCGCCTTCAGAGCAAGGGTCGCCAGCAACACCAGTAGCCCAGTTCACTGAATTTGGGTCGCCACTCGTAGTTTGGTCAACATCTACGGTAACAACCCTATAGTCTACGGTGTAGTTCGTTCCACACCCAAAGCAATTCTTTAAATCTAAATCATTGTAGCTAAAGGTTAGACTGCCATCGTCTACAACTTTAGCAATTGGAGTAAATTCAGACGCTCCTTGTATTTTTCTATAAACAATATAGTGAGAAGTGTCTGGAGTATTTGTTGCCTCATCCCAAGTTAGTGCTACTGCTGGTCCAGTCAATGCGCCCACGGTCTCATCACACCCAAGAGATGTTTGAGAAAGATTTGTAACATTATTAACAGCACAGCAAGGAATAGTCACTTCAGACTCAAAAGAGAATGTGTGAATGGTTCTGGAACTTCCAAATTGTAAGTTAGTTCTATTTTCACCAATCAGACCTACAACAGCAACTCTGTAGTCGTAAACAAGGTCAGCAGAGCAGCACTCGTCAATCGTAATTGAATCATCAATATAGGAGACCGCAGTAAGACCTTCATAATCAGTAAAGTCAAGCTCTACAACATCTGCAAAGGTTGGGTCTCCTGAAAGCCTTCTCTGAACAACAAATGATAAGTAATTTCCAGTAGGATTGTTCCAAGATAAGAACACCTTGCCGTGATCCTCAGAACCACAAGGTAAAGCCTTTGTGTCTAGCGAGACTTTATCTGGAGCATATTTTATAGTAATAGTTCCAGAAGCACTACATTCTGTTTCAGTATAGACTTCATAAGTCAAAACAACTGGTCCAACATAGTTTAATGGTGGCTGATAAGAGTATTTTCCAGTGTTAAGTCCTGAATAATCTAAGTTGCCACCAGGAACATCAATCGAACGAACAATAAATGTAAGACCCTTACAGTCATTAGCATCATCCGTGCAAGTTCCAAATGGTCCAGGCGCTGGGGCATAATCAACAGGAAAGAATCCGCTGGTGATTGAATTGATTGGTCTTATTATTTCAATGTTGTTTGCAGTTGGTGTGATGTCACAACACTGATAATCAGTTATTGTTGAGGACTTTGAAACTTCACCGCAAGAATTAAATGCAACAACGATGTATTCAACGGTGTGCTGATCATCGCAACAACCTACAGCTAATTTAGGTTTATCATAAATAGGATTTGTAGATGGTACCCCGCCAGAACTAACACCAGACCTCGTTTCAATAAGTTCAAGCTCTGTAAAGACAAATTCATCTTGAGTGATGAGGTTGTTTTCAGCAAGACCTGTCGAAATAGCAAAGTCAGATGGACTTGGGTTTCTTACAGACCTACTTCTTCTATAGACTTTATAACCATCAGCATCTGATGAGGCATTGAATTCAACAAGAATGGTGCCAGGGTTATCTGGGTCAGAACAATCATTATGAGCCGTTCCAAGTGTAAAGTCACCAGGTAAAGTGCAAACACAACAGTCTTTTGGTACAATAAGCGCAGATGGGTTAGAGGCTTGGTTATTGCCCTCTATTACAATATGGTTTGCAACAGTTAAAATGTCCACAACATCAAGTTCTGTTCTCCCAGTTTCGGAAACAAACTTTTGAATATAGGTGTTATAAACACTAAAGGGGCTGGTTTCCGAACCCCCGAAACCTGTCTTTAGATAATAAAGGCAAGCTTGAAGGTCTTCATATTTAACTGTAGTGTGGCTTGAACTTCCAATTTCTTCGTTAGTATCAATTCCAGACCAGTTGTTCCCATAGTCATTTGTAGGCACAACTAGTTCGTCGTTAGTAATCAATCTAAACTTTTCTATAGTGGGAAGACCATCAAATGAGTCGAGATTGACAACAAACCTTGTAAGAATGTTTGCAGCACCGCTTGTAGAAGGAATACACCATGCACCTGTTCTATCAGAAGCACCATAATTTTTACTACCATGCGCTTCGTAGGCATTTAAAGCATTTCCGAAAGAGAATCCAAATGCACGAGGGTAAACAAGTTCGTGATTATTGCCATTAGTTAAAAACTCTAAAGGCGTAAACGTTGGGTCAATTCCGATCTCTTCTAACCACTCTCTCTGAACAGGTTCCTGGTCCTGAAGAGATAAGGTGCTAGTAATCCCACCAACAAAATCATAATCTGCTCTTGGCTTAAGGTTACCGAGAGTAACATCATAACCATCGATGCAACAACTTGAACGATAACTTAACGTGATAACTGCCTCAGTGCCCTTTGTCATTGCGGTAATGTCTGAGATAAAGACCTGCGAATTACATTCTTCATCTTCAGAAACGCTCAATTCCTCTGGACAGCCACAATCATCGCAGTCTGCGGATGAGACAATTTCTTCTTCACAGATATAATCTACAAGAAGGTTGGTCCTGGTGGGATCTTCAAGATAAAGTTCAATAGAACATAAATCCGTAACATCAAGCCAACCTTTAAGTCTTGTGTCCAGTTCTTTTTTCCAGGGATCGGGTCCATCAAAAAGAACTTGATTAATACAATTATTTTTTATTCTCGCTCGAACCAGTGCAGGATCACCTGCGACTGGAGAGGCTAAGCCGCTACTAGAGCCAGTCCAAAAATTATTATTAATCGGACGACTGGTGGCTGCGATCCAGTAAGCAAAGATTGGATTAGGATTTGTTATTGAGTTCTGATTATTATTAGTCTTTAAAATTGATGTAGCTGCCTGAATATTTGCTACCGAATCAGTAAAGACACCAGATTCATTTATGGTTATGCTTAAGAAGTCTGATGCCGTGGCGGCAGTTGTAGCTGGAATCCAATCGGAAGAACTGTTGAAGTTTCCAATAATAACGAATTTACCAGCCTCATAGAATTGTTCTACTTTCGTGAAACTAACAGTAGGAGTGGTCTCTACAAATGTGAAAGTAGAGCTTGCAGTTGGATTCGCAACGGCAGTGTCAAAAGATAAAACGAACTGATAACCAATGATGTCTTGAGAAGATTTATATTGAAGGCTTACAACAATCTCATCGTCGCTGGTCTTTGCAACGTTACTAATAATAACATCCCGCTCACAAGTCAAATCATCATTACACAAGCTAGAAGAACTTCCAGCGCCTCCGCCGCTCCACACCAAATCACCCATCTGTCAAATCCCCCTATACATCATCTTTAATATTAAATAGGTTTCTATTCTTCTTGCTAATACAGGTTCTACTGGCGACCCACTTGGCACCTGATTTTGTACTTCTACCTGGTTTAATCCCTGTCCTCGTCGCTTCTTTAAATTTTTGCAATGAAAAGATACTTTCGATATCTAGGTTTCTAGAAGTAAGAAATGTAAAACTATTACCAGTGCCGTCATCATGACCAATGTGCGATTTGGGCAACAGTGTTTGTAGGCTATATTTAAGGGCAAGATAAGCTTCTGTCAATTGTCTAAATTCGTCAGTAACGGAGTCAGCATAGAAAATGAACTCGTAGATATCGCCATTAAATGGTTCTGATGTGCCATTCTCAGGATCTGTGGTCGCATTATAACCAACAGCCCATCCCCAGTCATCGTCTGTCAAGGTGTTTGGAATTGCATTTGTAACAGTGACAGGTACCAGTGAGCCGTTTACATAAAGACTAGTATCTCCACCAGCATTGCCCGTAAATGTTATAACCTGTCTTGTATTCATCGCTATTCCATCGGCAGGAAGTGTCCTGTAATCATAAGACAGATTCACTGTGCTCGCAGTTGTCACAACATTTACTTTAAGCTGACCAGCCGAATCGAGACCTCCATCAGGATCTATTTTGATTTCTATCTCTGGCTGAGTAGTGCCCACATTTGTTCCAAAGTTTTTAACAATAACCCCTTCATTGTTGGGAGTGGTGTCCATGTCTGGGTCTACAACTAAAGTAGCCATCCAACTTGTAATGTTTTTAGTTCTTAAATAAGTGCTGGGATCGGAATATAAACCTTGACCAACAGACCTATCAAATGATACAAAGTTTGCCCCCCTTGATGGTGCATAGCTGATGTCATCTAAATGAGGAATAAGATCGATGCCTGGCGCTGCGACCCATTTGGTAACCTTGTCGGAAGAATTAGATTGAATGGAATTAACGAAATTCTTCGAAGCATCCAGGAGTTGAATAACAGATGTGTCATTTGCTTGAGTTCCAAACCTTTGAGTAGTGCCTTGTGATTCGAGAACGGTAAGCTCTGCATCAGTTTTCCAATTTGAAGGATAGTCTTTTTCTCCATTAAATGAATCCTTTAGGTTAGGAATAACTACATCTCCCGACAAACCTATGGGAGGACAAACAAACCTGTCGCCTGTAGAAAGAACCGAGCCTTCGTAGACTTTCTTGTTAAGTTTGACTCTGCACAAGATTCCATTGCCAATTAAACCAACTGGTTCACTGTAGGGGTCTGAGTATCCACTGACTACGAAGTAACCATCTTCCGTGGTAGAGATAGTATTGTCATTCTCGATTGTCCAACCCGTGTAAGAAGGAACTCCAACGTTAGTTACGAATGATTCGAATTCGGCACAGTTCCAAGTCTTTATTGCAAAATTAAACCTTCTAAAAGTCTTCTTTGTATTATAGATGATATCAAAAACGTCTTCGGCGACTGCTTCGATGTGAAGAGTATAATCAGAGTAGCCGTGAATCGATGAACTGTTATCCTCATAAAATTGAGAGTAAATACTGGAAACTGGTCCAAGCTCAACTTTGTCGGATTCCGTTATAGTCGAGCCAGTTGGGTCCAGTTGACCCGTAGCGCCATTGATGACTCCTCTTGGCTTGTCTCTATAATTTATTTCCGCTGCCGTTATCTTAAAGGTTCTCTCTTCTTGGAACTCTGGCTTTTTGTCCAACAAGACCTTCGCTATTCTAAATTGACCTCCATCGTGCATAATAGCTGGAGAAGGGATAGAATTGTCTGATTCTGTGCATTTTACTTTTATTATCCCATCAACAGGAATGGTATAGAATCCATCAGTAGGACTTATGGAAGCATCACTACTATCTTTAACTGTGAAGGAATTAAAAGCCTCATCTGAAAGGATAAAAGCCTTTACATCATCTCCAGAATAATAAGCATCACATACATTTAGAGTGAACTCGGCACTGTTTATGAAGTTTAAACCATGATCATTCGTGCATAGGTCAACTTCAAAGAACGTCCCTCCATTTTGAAGTAGCCTAACATCAGTGTTCTCAAGGTAACTAATCTGATGCACATCATTAAAATAGCGGTACCAATCTTTGAACTCTTTCGGCAATGACGATAGATAGGTCGAACCCCCCTCGAACCTTGAAGGGAATTTTGATAAGACGTCTTTAATGTCGGTAGTGTAGGAGATCTTAGTGTTACCTCTATCTCCAACTTTGTTATTAGTTATTGTAATTTTTCCACCGCTGCTTAAAGGTGTAGAGAAGTCCTGACTTATACCACCTGTGCCTGCTATAATAGCTGATCTAAGCTCTGATGATTGGTCTTCTGCTCGAAGCTGTGGAGTTGCACCAGTTCCGATTGTGACCTGAACATTTCCTGACACTAATGAGCCAAATTCATAAACATAAGAGAGACCATTCCAATCAATAAGCGTTATCGTAGAGCCAACAGGTGCAGCATCTAAGAAGCTGATTGCAGCGCTTGCCGCACTATCTGGTTCAATATCTACTCTCTGAGAAATATTAATTACTGAAGTTCCTCTGTCTAGTGTTCTAATATCGGGACAGGTTTTAGGGTAGGTGCATGTAGTAAAATCTTTAACACAAGTATAGGCAGGAACAATGTTAGTTAGTTCTTGACTATTTGTTAGGAAGTTGTCAAAATCATAGGTTTGCCAAAATGAATCAATATTAGTGGTCGCAGATGGACCTACATCAACGTTTGTGGAATCACTACCGACGGTACCATTAAAAACACCATCACCGAATGGGGTAAGCACTCTCATTTGCCCTAAGTTAACAAAAGCAACCAGGTCGGCGATATCAAATTTGCCATCCAAGTTGCCATCTAATTCATAGCCAGCGAACGTGGCACTGGAGTCGCTCAGATAACTGTAGGCAGAGACTTCTGGGTTCGAGTCTAACCCATTATAGAGAAGTTTTTCTAAATAAATTCCATCGTAAATTGTGTTATAAAAAGAAAGATAGTCAGGGTAGACACTAGTATCTATGGTTTGATTATAGAACAGTTCCGTTCCCTTATAAGAAAGTCTCTGAGGCTCGTGCTGTAAGAAACCTCTGTGCTCGTTTGTCACAACTTTAATGTTAAAAACCTCTAAACCTTCCCACTTTTTTTCAAGTAGGAGTGCTGATGGTGTCCAAGTTCCATCGCTTGATGTCCACCAATCACCATCCCTCTCCACAACTTGACCGTAGTATTTCACACCTGCTTTGATAGAACCAGGGTCCAAAAGATTTTCTTCAACGGTGATGTTTAAGTCATCTGCATAGACGTAATAGGTTTCAGGACACTTAGTCGCTTTTGGAATACAACCTGAGATTATAAACTTAATAAATGATAGTTTTTTACCGTTCGTGGAAATAGAGTTTGAAGTGTGCAGTCGAGTCATTGCGCTAGGGTTTGAAAAAGTTTGGCTTAACAAATTTGGCTGTAAGATTGGTTTTTGAAATGCTGCAATTCTCGTTACGCTATCAAACCCAAACCTGTTTTCTATCGATGCTGACCCCAGAGACCAGTTTTTAGAACCAGAGACTGTTGGGTTCATAAAGATGTTACGTGATTCAGAACAAGAACTGTCAAGAACATTACAGCCTAGATCGAATTGAACACCAGAGATAGACTTATCCGAAGAGACCGAAAAGATAATCTCCAGGTCATAAGGCTCTAATTCAGAATTTAACAACAAGTCTGAATCTCTCTGGTCGCAATAGGCTTGAAGACCCTCAACAACATTCACGCCTGAACAATCAAAGTTCGAACTTAGATTTGTAAGTCCTGGTTTAAGAGACGCATTGCCGGTTAGGGCGGAAGCCTGCGATGACGGAAAACATTCCACACAGGAGATTGAAATTTCCGAAGAGCATTTAAGACCCAGATCAACTTCAGCACAACAATAAGAAGGAACCACTGTGTTCGTGATTTCACCCTTAAAAATTTTGTGTGCCTTATAGATAACAGAAGTTAAATCTATGATGTCTATCTTTTCTCCTGACTGGATTCTTGAATCATAGTTTAGATCATAGCCCTTGGTATATGCGAGTGACAAGGTTGACTGAATTAACGATTCGAAGTAAGAATCCGTTTCAGAAGAAGATAAAAACCAAGAAGGGCTAGCTTTTTTCAGGATATAACTCGCTGGAGATAGAATCCTATCAGTGGCACCATTCTTATCTTCAAGAGCCGGATAAATCGAGGGTGAGGTATCAAACGAACAGCCGTTGCCTCCGACGACAACATAACAAAGAATATTATCTGGAACTGAGAATTGAATCCCGTTGATAGTAGGCTGAAGTGGGTCAAAGAGCCCTACGATGTAATTCTTCTTATTGTAAAGCCTGAAACCAAATGTTTCTGCCTGACCAGCGGTACCGTTAAACCCACCATAGACACCAAGAACGGAACTACAAGTAGAGTCAAGACCTAGGCGATCAAGAGGGAGGCGAAACTGGAATCCAATAAGAAGATTTTGGGTGTTAACATAAGAAATTTCATAAACTGCGACATCACCGTTAATCTTATTAATAATATCAGACTCTGCATCAACACTTCTATGAGCATCAGATAACTGACCAAGATCGAAAAGCCTACCAGTCTTAACAGCACTTATGTAGAAGTCTAGATCACATTTTGTAATTATTGGTGTTGCCATTTATGAAAATCCTTGAATTGCGGCTTGCTTGCCTAAATAAATAGTTCTTAGGGCAATTTGTTTAAAAACAAAAAAGCCCCCACATAAAGTGGAGGCTTATTTAGATAAATAACTTATCTTTTATTTTTTGAAGTTCCAAGCCTTCATAAGACGCTCGTTCAAAAGGGCAGAGCGTTTATTACGTGCAGACTTATTCCAATCTTCTGAAATAGTTCTTGCATCAGTTCTCATTTGAGAATAAAAGTCTTCTTGTGTCTCGGCGATGTCTGGAAGAACTACGTCGTCTGTGTTCAAGTGGTCTTGAACGTCAATACCAGCGTATTCATTACCAAACTCGTCAGCGATAACATCATCAGAACCTAACTCGCCATAGAGCCAGTCAGCAAGCTCTTCGTTTTCTTCCATTTTTCTAACGTCTGCCGCAATGTCACCATCACTAGAAAAACGAATACCTTTGATAACATGCTTCATGTCGCCATATCTGTCTGCTGATGAAGTAATGTCGTCTTCAACGGCTTCTTCCACTTCCTTTTCGTCACCAATAATAGCTTTCTGAAGCTCGTCTGGAAGGCTGTCCTGACCGCCCTTAAGTGCTGGGTTGTCGTCGTGCTTGTCGGTAGATGCTTCGTCAACACCTTGTGCAACTACTGCATCATAAACGTCTCCAAGCTCTGCATCTGGGATCACCATAACGATTTTAAGCATCTCATCTTTTAAGATCTCTTTCTCGTCATCGTTTAAATAAGGTAATGCGATGCTCATTAGGGTGCTTAAGTCAACTGCGGCAAATGCCTTCTCCATTGCACTACTGCCCTGTAACGAGTCCATTCTTGAGAATTCTTCCAATTCCACTTCACCCTCATCAGCAGGCATTTCGTCGTCCATAGAGCGCTGAACATGTGCTGGGGCTCGACCACCCATCTCTGGGTCGTCTTTTAGGAATGGAAACTCTTTCTCCAATTCGTAGAAGTAGGGGTCTTTGTAAGGGTCTTCTTCGTCATGATAACCATAGTCCATTTCATTGAGCCGATTCCCGCTAAGAACTTTAGTAACCGCCTCCTTTACAATACTTCTTAGTTCGCTTCTAGTGCTCATTTTTAGTTTCTCCTTGGTAAATTTAGTGGTAACACTCTCGTAAATAGTTTTAACTTCTTGATTTGTCTTATAATTGTCTTCCCAATCTCTAAAGCACATGTTGCCTTCTAGATAAGCTTCTTCTTCTAAACCACGTAGGTGAGAATCTTCTTGGGCATAACCAGGTGTTGTTGGGTTGAGGTTGTCCATTTTGCCGTCGCAGTTCTGCTTGTGGTGAACAAGTTCGTGAGCGACTGAACGTAGGATATCTTTTGGATGTCTTCTATCAGTGTAGATGGTGACACTCATTTGACTAGGGTCATAATAAGCGGTTTTACCAAGCAACTCAACAGAATTCTGAGGGTCGCTTACAAAATTAACTGAGGCATCCTTATCAAAACCGATTCTGCTCTTA
>TARA_R110001583_G_scaffold305_7_pt1 | contig 13029 bp, 9 predicted proteins | sample TARA_R110001583 | Tara Oceans TARA_R110001583 (sample SAMEA4398432) | marine metagenome | biome: Polar Biome; feature: [MES] marine water layer (ENVO:01000295) within the mesopelagic zone...; material: water (ENVO:00002006), including particulate matter (ENVO:01000060) such as...... | reverse complement strand
TCTCGACTGGCTGATACCTGCATCTTGAGGTGGAGCGGGTATAGTATTGTTATCAGTAAGAATATTAGGGCAACAAGAATAAAACTAAGGCTGTAAAGTTTAACTTTACAGCCTTTTTCATTCTAAATGATAAATCACAGCTTATAACTTGGCTTTCAATTCAAACAATAAATCTAACGCTTGTTTTGGTGTTATGTCATCTATATCAATATTGCGTAAAGATTCTAGTGCGGGATGATCATCAACAACTAAAGTTAGCTGCTCAAAGTTAGATGATTTTTCAGGTAAAATAGATGGTGCTTGCTCACTTTCTAATTCAGACAAACGTTGTTTTGCACGGTGGATTACGGTTTTAGGGACACCGGCTAATTGTGCTACTTGTAAACCAAAACTTTTACTTGCAGCACCTTCATGAATCGCGTGCATAAAAATAATATTATCATTATGTTCCATCGCATCTAAATGTACGTTGGCAAGGGTTGTTATTTGGTCAGCAAGTAAGGTTAACTCAAAATAGTGTGTAGCAAATAAGGTAAATGCTTTTGTTTTTAGCGCTAACATTTCTGCACAAGCCCACGCGAGTGACAAGCCATCGTATGTGCTGGTACCACGGCCTATCTCATCTAGTAATACTAAACTTTTATCGGTAGCATTATGCAATATGTTAGCAGTTTCAGTCATTTCCACCATAAAAGTCGATCGACCACTGGCTAGATCATCGGAAGCACCAATACGGGTAAAAATTCGATCTACTAGGCCAATATTTGCCGAATCAGCAGGGACATAACAACCAACATGAGCAAGTAATACTATCAACGCTGTTTGACGCATATAGGTTGATTTACCTCCCATATTTGGCCCCGTGATGATCAACATCTTACGTTGTTCGGTCAATACAATAGGGTTGGCAATAAAGGCATCAGAGGTCATCTGTTCAACAACAACATGCCTTCCCGCTTCAATATTAATACCCGTTTCGTTTGATAACACCGGTTTTACATAATTTAAGGTTTGTGCTCGTTCAGCAAAATTAGTTAATACATCAAGCTCTGCAACGGCTTGGCTTAATGTTTGTAATTGCCCTAGTTCAGGGAGGATCTTATCAAATAGTTCTTGATAAAGGCGTTTTTCTAGCGCTAAAAATTTACCTTGTGCACTAAGCACCTTGTGTTCGTGTTCTTTTAATTCTTCGGTGATAAAACGTTCATTGTTTTTTAATGTTTGACGGCGGATATAATCATCGGGCACATCAGCTGCAGCAGTGCGACTCATTTCAATAAAAAAGCCATGTACTTTGTTATAGCCAACTTTTAGCGAATTGATCCCCGTACGTTCTTTTTCCCTTTGTTCTAATTGTGCTAAAAACTCGGTAGCTCCATCACTTAAATCACGTAGTATATCTAATTCTTGATGATATCCAGGCGCAATAACACCGCCATCACGAATTAATACTGGAGGGTTTTCAATAATAGCCTGCTCTAGTAAATTTTGGATAACAGGAATTGGCTGAATCAGTTTAGCCAAGGTATCTATATAGCCAGATGACGCAGGAATAAGGCAGCTTTGTAGTAAGGGGAGTTGCTGTAAGGCATAACGTAACCGAGCAAAATCTCGTGGCCGTGCAGAGCCCAAAGCAATGCGCGATACAATACGCTCAATATCGCCTAAGCCTTTAAGGATGGGTTGTATATCATTGTGTAAATCTGTTGCTAGTATCTTTTCTATGGCACTGTATCGATTATTTAACGTTGTTAAGTCACGCAGGGGGAAATGTAACCAACGCTTTAACAAACGAGATCCCATCGGTGTTGAAGACTTATCTAACACAGCGGCTAAGGTGTTATCTGTACCACCGTGTAAATTTTGCGTTAACTCTAAATTACGTCGAGTAGCCGCATCAAGTACAACCCCTAAACTGGCTGATTCACTAACTATCGCACGAATATGTGGCAAAGCGGTGCGTTGAGTATCCTTAACATATTGAAATAGACAACCTGCAGCAGATAACCCTAATAATTTATCATCTACACCAAAGCCAGTTAATTCTTTGGTGCCAAATTGCTTATTTAATAATGAAATTGAAGTTTCAATATCAAACTCCCATTCTGGACGACGACGTAAGCCTTTGTATTGTTTGATTAACGCAACATCTGATAAGGTTTCAGGGTAAAGTAACTCAGCAGGCGATAGGCGCTGTAATTCAGCTTGTAATTGTTCACTGGTTTGCGGCTCAGTTATAACAAAACGACCACTAGCCATGTCTAAATAGGCTAAACCAAAATCAGCATCAGAACGTTTTTTCGATTTAGCATGATTTTCAACGATAGCAACGATTAAGTTATCTTGTCTGTCAGTTAGTAGTGCTTCATCACTTAATGTGCCTGGGGTAATTACGCGAACAACTTTACGTTCTACCGGACCTTTACTAGTGGCAGGATCACCAATTTGCTCACAGATAGCAACAGACTCGCCTAGCTGTACCAATTTGGCTAAATAGTTTTCGACTGCATGATAAGGCACGCCTGCCATCGGAATAGCATTACCACCGGTTTTCCCTCTAGCGGTTAATGATATATCTAGTAAATCAGAGGCTTTTTTAGCATCATCAAAAAATAACTCGTAAAAATCCCCCATTCGATAAAAAATTAAAATATCGGGAAACTCAGATTTAATGGTTAAGTATTGACGCATCATAGGAGTATGTGAAGAAAGATCTGGTGTGGAATTCGCCATTTAAATACTAAAGCTCTTATTGTTCTGTTAATGTATTTTCTGAAGTAATTATGCCATAAGCTGAATGCTCAAATCTTACTTTTTATTAAAAACTTTTATGGCTAAAATGTAAGCTGATATAAGTATTTATTGAGGTATTAATGATAGAGTTCAAAGTTTTTTTATACTAATGAAAAAAGTAAAAGTAACTTTTTTATAAAAAAAATGCAAAAGTTATTGAGCTATATAAATTCAATGTATATCAACAAGATAAAAGTATTGTCTATTTGATTTTTATTGCTTAATAAAAAATAACAATAAAAAACTTGATACTGTACGACTATACAGTATACTTATCTCATCAAAACGAAATTCCAGAACTAATTCCAGAAATAATCCGTGGAGCAACACATGAAAGACGATAAAGAAAAAGCACTAGCTGCAGCATTAAGTCAAATTGAACGTCAATTTGGTAAAGGTTCAATCATGAAGTTAGGTGACAATAATACAATGGATGTAGAAACTATTTCTACGGGGTCATTGGGATTAGATATCGCCTTAGGTGCAGGTGGTTTACCGATGGGCAGAGTTGTTGAAATTTATGGTCCAGAATCAAGTGGTAAAACAACACTGACTTTAGAAGTTATTGCTGAAGCCCAGCGTAATGGAAAAGTTTGTGCCTTTATTGATGCGGAACATGCGCTTGACCCAGTATATGCTGAAAAATTAGGCGTTAACATTAATGAGCTATTAATTTCGCAACCTGACACAGGTGAACAAGCACTAGAAATTGTTGACATGTTAACTCGATCGGGCGCTATTGACGTTATTGTAGTTGACTCGGTTGCTGCATTGACTCCTAAAGCTGAAATTGAAGGTGATATGGGTGACTCGCACATGGGTCTTCAGGCTCGTATGCTTTCTCAAGCGATGCGTAAATTAACCGGTAATTTGAAAAAATCGAATACTATGTTAATTTTTATTAACCAAATTCGTATGAAAATTGGTGTTATGTTTGGATCACCGGAAACAACAACTGGTGGTAATGCACTAAAATTTTACGCATCAGTTCGCTTAGATATTAGACGTATCGGCGCAGTAAAAAATGGTGATGAAATCATTGGTAATGAAACCCGTGTTAAAGTGGTTAAAAACAAAATTGCACCACCATTTAAACAAGCTGAATTCCAAATTCTTTATGGTCAAGGCATTAACAACTTAGGTGAATTAATTGACTTAGGTGTTAAAAATGAATTTGTAGAAAAAGCTGGCGCTTGGTATAGCTGTAATGGCGAACGTATTGGCCAAGGTAAAGCAAATGCGGCTAAATACCTAGCAGAGCATCCAGATATGGCAAAAGATGTTGATGCAAAATTAAGAGACTTATTTTTATCTAAAAATGAACCTGTTAAAGCAGAAGAAAAAGAATCACCAGTAACAGAATAATACCGAGCAGGTAATATACTGATAACAAATGTCTATTTTAAAAGCGATAACAAGGTTATCGCTTTTTCCCCTCTACGCTTTATGATCAACCCTTGTTAGAGTTCGACGTCCATTTCATGATGAAATAGCTACCATAAATTTACTACTTTTAACGTACAATCTGGTGAAGAAAGTTATACAGAATTTTAACCTTAACTTGGACTATTCTTCAGATAAAACACAGTAATAGTGTGATGAATTAATAGCTGTATTTCAGGCTGTTAGCTCCTAAATTAGATAATGATTTTTTCTAAAGGGGCATTTTTAAACGTTAAATACTAATACTCAAATTTGATCTTAAATTCCGACACCGGACATACGCTTACTGCACCACTAGAGTTTACCTGCTATTGATATTAGGTCATTAAAATATTTATGTCTCTGATTGTAATCACTTATTATGTGAGCGATAACAGTGTGCTAGTATCTAAAAATATAATGAATTGAGTTAACAGTAAAAAAGAACAACGGCAACATTGGAATTAATAATGAAAAAAAGATTACCGCCACTTAATTGGCTCAGATCATTTGAAGCAACAGCTCGCTATTTAAGTTTTACCCATGCGGCAGTCGAATTAAACTTAACCCAAGCAGCCATCAGTCAACAAATTAAAGGACTTGAACACCAGCTTGGCACTGTATTGTTTACCAGACTTTCCAGCGGTTTAGAACTGACTAATGCAGGTGCAGCTTATCTTCCTGTTGTACATGAGTCTGTTGAGCGCATAAGAATTGCTACTGAAGAAATTTTTGGTCAAGGCCGAACCCGTTTGCTAACGATTAACGTTAATTTAGTTTTCTTTATGAATTGGCTTGCACCAAAAATAAATGATTTTAGAGCTACATATCCTGATATTAATCTACGCATCACCAGCAACATATTCCTTCATCAAAAAGATACAAAGTCAGATAGTGATTTCGAAATTCGTTATGGCAAAGGAAAATGGAAGGGATTACAAGCCGAACGTTTAACTTGGGACAATCTTTTACCTGTTTGTAGCCCAAATTATCTAAAGAATAATGTACCTTTAGTCGTACCAAATGATCTCGTTAATCACACATTGTTGCATGTCATAGGTTACGAAGATGGCTGGGGACATTGGCTAAACAAAACAAAAAATGGACATCTAAAAATTAGCCAAGGGTTTCAGTTTGACACCTTAGTTACAGCACTCGAAATGGCTATCTTAGGTGAAGGTATTGCTTTGGGGCGTACTAGTTTGGTTGATGAAATGCTTACCTCGGGTAAATTAGTCGCTCCATTTAAAGAAAAAATTGCTACTGACGAAGCCTTTTATCTTGTGTATGCAAGCTCTAACTTGATACATCCTCACGCTAATCAATTTAAAGACTGGCTCTTAAACAAAATAGAAAAAAAATAGAAACACTTACCTTCTTTATAATGATTACTTTCATTATTTCCACAAGCAGTTAACAACTTAATATTTCAACTCATTAAAATTAAAAACGCCACATCAATTAATGTAATAATTTACAAATAGCGCTAATGACGGTGCCCTTCTAACTCCTCTCTAATCATTATTATCAAGCCATAAAAAAAACAATGCCATAGGTACATTTTTTATTGTTGGTTCAAACTGTAATAACAACTTAACATCCACCTTATCAGAGTATAGATATTTGAAATAACTGGCTGATAAATATAAAACAGCCTTTTTAATCAGATATTTAGGTAAAGTTAGAAGATATTTCGGCTCACAATATGAATGATAAGAAACAACAAATTAAAGTAGTACTGCCTTTTTTTTGCGTGCGCGTCATTGATTTTGGTCAGCAAATAGCAATACCAGCAGTCGCTATGATTTTCAGGCTCTCCTTATACAACGACGTTAGCGAAAAGCTCTGTAGTAATGTCATTATTTTTATCCTAATACCAAGGTTTTTTTGTTGTTTGATCGGAACACTACTTCTTTAAAAGTTCCCATTTATAATGATCTTGAAGTATTTTGATATAGCTAAAATGATAAAATAAATTAATTTAAATAAACCTAAACAAACCCAAATAAACTTAAATAAGCGCCTTAGAATGTCTGATATTGTACTATTGAAAACGGGTATAGAACTACCTATGAACGCAGAAATGATCTATTTTAATTACTTCTGGTTACGTGATAATTGCGCTACCTCATGGGATAGAAGTACGCAAGAACGTACTTTTGATATCCTTAATGAAGCTGATGATCTGCACGCTAAAAGCGCTTGGATAAATGAAACCACATTGGAAGTTATTTGGAGCGATGGCTATCAAAGTTGTTATGACTTAAATTGGCTTGAACGTTGGCACAAGGGCGAAAATCATGGTGACTTGGCTGTTCGTGCCCGTAAAACTTGGTATGGCGATCACTATCCAGACATAGCGCGTTTTATCTATGATGATGTCATTGTTAACCCAGCTTGCGTAGCTGATTGGGCGGAAGCTATGTTAGATGAAGGTGTCGCCCTGATCCAAGGGATGCCAAATTCAGACGAAGGGCTGAAAACGCTATGCGAACTATTCGGGACTGTGCGTCCTTCCTTTTCTGGTTATACCTTTGATGTGAAATCCAAAGCGAACCCTGAAAACCTTGCTTACACCAGTAAGGCACTTGAGTTACATACTGATCTACCTGCAGAAGAGTTGGCTCCGGGTATCCAGTTCTTACACTGTCGGATCAATGATGCACAAGGTGGTAACAGTTTGTTTGTTGATGCTACGGCAGTGGCTAATGCCTTAAAAAAAACGCATCCGGCGTACTTTAAAATACTCACCGAATACGAAGTGCCTTATCGCTACACCACAAACTATCAGGATGTGCGCACCAAGCAGCGAATAATCGAGATGGACCCTAATAATGGAGAGGTCAGCGGTATCAATTTCAGTCAGCACCTAGCAGATATATTTGATTTCTCTCAGCGTCAAATGGATGCTTTTTATCCCGCTTTTCGTAAGTTTGGACAGATGCTTCAGGATCCTAAGTATCTGATGACCTTCCGTCTCAACGCTGGTGAGTGCATAGTGTTCGACAACCACCGTATAGCCCACGGCCGAGCTGCCTTTATTATGGGCACTGGCGCAAGGCATCTGCGAGGGTGTTATGTTGACCGTGGCGACCTTCGTAGCGTTTACCGTGTTTTGCGTGTTAGGTATCCAAAAGCTGAAGTGGCGGATACACTTCAAGCATCCTTAGAGATGTAATCGTTCGAAACCTATTGAGGATAACAAAAATGCAAACAGAACAAGAATTACGGGTCGACCTGGCTGCTGCTTTTAGGCTTATTTATGAAATGGATATGCACGAGTCAGTCGCCAATCATCTGAGTGTAGCAGTGTCCCCAGACGGTAAGCAGTTCCTGATGAACCGTCGTTGGATGCACTTTTCAAATGTCACTGCTAGCAGCCTACAATTGCTTGATAGTGAAGACGATAGCATCATGCAGACTAACAAAGCCCCTGATGCTTCGGCTTGGAGTATTCATGGCAATATACATGCGTCATTGTCACAGGCACGCGTTATTTTACATCTGCATTCCACTTATGCAACGGTACTCTCAACGTTGAAAGATCCACGTATATTACCGATCGATAATAATACAGCACGGTTTTACCAGCGTATCGCTTATGATAAAAATTTTGGAGGTATTGCCACCAGTGATGAAGAAGGCAAACGCATAATGGATACTCTTGCCGGTAAAGAAGCATTGATGATGGGTAATCACGGTATTACTGTTGTAGGGGAGACCATCGCCGAAGCTTTTGAGGATTTATATTATCTGGAAAAAGCGTGTAAGACTATGGTACTAGCTTATTCAACGGGGCAGCCTCTTAATGTTATGCCCCATGAACTCGCTCTGCAAACAGCCAAAAGTTGGGGTGAGTTTCGTGGCCAATCTTACGCTCATTTTGAGCAGTTAAAAGGTATGCTTGATAAAAAAGGCAGCTCGTATCGACAGTAACGTCAGCATTATTGCTTGATATTATAGATATGTATTGCGTTTTTTTTCTTTGCCTTAGACATCCAATATCTGGTGGTAGATATTACCAAAATATGAGGTGTCACGGTAAGTCAGATTTAGTTCTTCAGCTTCAAACCGTTTTAATGTACTAAGTGGTGGTATCAGTCGAGAATAAATAGCCTTTAATGTTTATTTATTCTTTTCTAGATAATCCAATGCGGCTTGCAATGCTTCGTAACGAAATGCAAAGGTATTGTCATTAGATACTAAATCTAATACATTCAATTTATCGAGCTGTTGATGTGTTTGCTCATTTGGACATAAGAGTAACACTTCACACTTTGCATCGAGCGCATCCTTTATCGCATTTTCAAGGGCAAGCCCAACGGTAACATCAATCATTGGTACATCGGTCAGATCAAGGATCATTACATCATAATCGGCCACACTTGTGTGCTGACGAGATATCGCTTTTGAGACACTAAATATCATTGGGCCAGACAGATAGAAAAAAAGAACTTTGCCATTTGCTTTTTCGAGCAATTCTCGTTCATTTTGTGTTAATGGTAAATCGTTACCTTCCACATCACTGATGGCTTTTACTTGACGTGCTTGTTCTCTACTTAATCGTTCAATAATTAGAATGTTAGAAATAAATACACCAAGACCAACAGCAACAATTAAATCAACGAAAACAGTTAGTAGCATAACACCGTACATTATCGCCATGCCTTGAATACTGACTTTGTGAGCGCGTTGAATAAAACTCCAATCAAGAATGTTGAAGCCAACATAGACAGCGATACCGGCCAAAACAGCCATCGGAATAGGTTCAGTTAAGCCACCTGCAACTAATACCACAAGTGCAAGGACTAAGGCTCGAATCATTCCTGATATCGGTGATCTGGCTCCCACTTGTATATTGGTCACTGTACCCATAGTTGCGCCAGCACCGGGCAAAGCACCAAACAAACCAGAAATCATATTAGCGATACCTTGACCACGCAGCTCTTTGTCGGGGTCGTGCTCTTTACGTGATAAGGAATCACCAATTACAGCCGTGAGTAAAGTATCAATACAGCCAAGTGTTCCAAGCACCAAAGCATCTATAACCATCGTAGTAAATATCTCAATATTAAAATGTGGGATAACTAAGGAGGGCAAACCTGCAGGTATTTCACCAATTCGGCGAATATCATCACTGCTGAACAAAAGCATCGATAACAATGTTATGGCAACCAAAGCGACCAGTTGAGCGGGAACATATTTTCGATATTTCTTGGGGAAGAAAAATAAAATACCTAAGGTGAGTAATGCTAAAAATAGCTCACTGAATTTAATGTTTGCTAAGGTATTTGGCAGTGCTGATAAGGTTCCCATTACGCCACCAGATGGGCTAGGGTGACCTAAGAGTGGAGATAACTGCAAGATAATTAAAATAACACCGATTCCGGACATAAAACCAGAAATCACACTATAGGGCATTAATGTAATATATTTACCAAGTTTGAGTGTTCCCAGTAAAATTTGAAAAGCGCCAGCCATCATCACAATAGTAAATGAAATGGCCATACCCGTTTCTGGATATTTGGCCATCATACTAGTTAATACAGCCGTCATAATAACGGTCATAGGACCAGTAGGCTCGGAAATTAGGCTTGATGAACCGCCAAACAAGGCAGCAAAAAAGCCTACCATTATCGCACCCCAAAGCCCTGCTTCAGCGCCAGCTCCTGAGGCGACACCAAAGGCAAGTGCTAACGGTAATGAAATTATTGCCGTGGTAACACCACCAAACAGATCACCCTTGAGATTAATATCGTTAAAACGATTTCCAAACAAAATTCAAATCCTTTCTAAAAAATATGCTCACGGGTGCTAATGTTGTAAAAACACGAGCAAACAAATAAAAGCTCTTTAACAAAGGTAATTATTTAGAGCAGATTGCTTAGCTGAATACGACTATGATTGCTTAAAATCATTCATTTGTCTAACAAGGCTTTTTCTGTTGGTATCAAAAAAATTAACATGACCCAATTTTCGTTGAGGCTTGACTGATTTGTTATACCAATGCAATGTTGAAAAAGCTGAAAGTGATTTAGTTGGTGGTTTTTCAGTGCCGATTAAATTGATCATGCCAATACTACCAAGCGACTTTGTACTGCCTATCATTAAGCCAGAAATTGCTCTTATATGATTTTCAAATTGACAAGTAACACTCCCTATTTGTGTCCAATGTCCACTGTTGTGAACGCGTGGCGCTAATTCATTAATTATGAGTTCACCGTTAATGACAAAACACTCCATTGCCATAACGCCGACATAATCTAATGTTGTTAGTAAGCTTTCCATATGAGCATGCGCTTTGGTGGTTAATAAATTATCTTTATCAAGTGCCGGCGCTATTGATTGTTTTAATATACCTTTTTCATGGATATTATCTGTTAACGCATAATGTTGAATATCACCATTTTTTGCTCTGACCGACACTAGTGAAACTTCGCGCTCAAATTTTATCCAAGCTTCAATAATGTAATCTTGAATAGCTAAGCTATCGAAGTGTTTAACATCTTCTAAGGTTTTGAGAACCCACTGATTTTTACCATCGTAGCCATCACTACACGATTTTACAACCATAGGTAATTGTAGTGTGTTCAATGCTTCTTTAGCAGAAACAGAATAAACAAAGGGTGAAGTAGGAATTGATAACTTTGCTAATAATTGTTTTTCATGATGGCGGTGCTGACAAGCAATAATGGCTTCAGGATTAGGAAAAACATCACAGTATGGCTGTAATAATTGTAATAATTTTACGTCAACTTGTTCTTTTTCAACCGTAATACAATCGGGTTTACCCAATGCATTATACAGTTCATTTATATCTTGTTCTGTTTGCCAATTTTGTGGAAGTGAAACAATCACCCCTAAACCATCAACACAATCAGTGACTTGCTCGCTTGTATCATTAATAAAGCTGAACTTTATTCCTAAGGGGATCCCTGCTAATGCCAGCATGCGAGATAACTGTCCGCAACCTACAATGGCTATACGCATTACTCAACCTCCCAAGAAACACCTTCACTTTGTTTTTCTCGCCATACTTTTAATTTGGCTTGAAGTGTCGGGTCATTGATTGCTAGGATTTGTGAGGCCATTAAGCCGGCATTAAAAGCGCCCGCTTCACCAATACCTTGAGTTGCAACGGCTACACCTTTAGGCATTTGTACAATCGATAATAAACTGTCCATCCCTTTAAGTGCTTTACTCATAACGGGTACGCCAATCACTGGTAACCAGGTTAATGCTGCGGTCATACCGGGCAAATGTGCAGCACCACCAGCACCTGCGATAATAACGTTATATTCTTTTTCCGCATTTTGAGCAAATTCATACAAGCGTTCTGGTGTACGATGCGCTGAAACAACCATCGCTTTATACTCAATACCTAATGATTCAAGCACAGTAACGGCATTTTTCATCACAGGCCAATCAGACTGAGATCCCATGATAATGGCGACTTTCATATTGTTCATTGTAAATTACCCTATTATTGATTGTGTGAGTACAGCATATAATTAAAAATCTAATCTATAACATATATCAAACAGACTAAATATTTTGATTAAGTTATTATGATAATAAGCAGTATGACAAAAAAGATGGATAGATAAAAATAGATATTACCTATACTATAAATAGATAAAAATCTAATTTGTTAATTAAGTATATGAAATCAAGGCTCCATGCTCATGTTGGTACCATCAGGCAACTAGAAATATTATTGGCAGTGCACGATAAAGGGAGTATTAAAGAAGCAGCAAAAGCACTCTTTTTGACACAGCCCACCGTATCGATACAAATGAAAAAGCTGTCTGAATCTATGGGTTCACCTTTGTATCACTATGCAAATAGAAAAATATTATTCACCGATATCGGTCTGGAATTAGTTAAAACGGCGGTGGAGGTACTTGATAGCTTTGCAAGGCTTGATATGGCGATAGGTAATATTAAAGGGTTTAAGTCAGGTACATTAAGATTGGCAGTTGTTACAACGTCTAAGTATTTTATTCCTCATTTATTAGGCCCTTTTTTAGAGCAATATCCTGATATAGATATACAGCTAAATATAGGTAATAGAGAGCAAACAATTGAACGTTTAAAGCAAGGTGTTGACGATTTTTATGTGTTTAGTCATCCCCCCTCTGATATTGAAACAGATTCTATCGAGTTTTTAAAAAATCCTCTAGTGGCTATCGCACATGAAGATCATCCCATTGCGAAAAAGAAAAATTTAACCTTAAAAGATTTATGTAAAGAGCCTTTTTTAATGCGAGAAAAAGGCTCAGGTACACGCTATGCCATTGAAGAGTTTTTAAAGGAACATAACGCTAAACTGAATGTAAAAATGACCATTGAAAGCAATGAAGCAATTAAACACTTAGTGATGTCAAAGCTAGGTATCTCAATATTATCGGCACATACGTTAATGTATGGTGGGCAAAGTGGGCTTGTACGTTTACCAATAAAAGAATTACAGATTAATTCTCATTGGTTTTTTGTTTGGTCTAAATCAAAAAGGCAAACCTTGCTCGCTGCTAAGTTTCTAGATCATATTGAAACCAATGGCCGGTCATTATTACAAGAAGAAATGACAAAGAACGATATTCCGTATAGCTAATTTTAAAAATAACAGTGATTAATAGTAGTGACAATAAATGCTGTCTATCAAAAGGATTAAACTATAGGTTGATTAAAAAGCTTTTTTCCTTCAGTTAATAAATGTTGTACTGCGGGATGTTTAACTTTCCGCTCAGGTGATATTAAATAATAATGTTCAGTAATGTCAGTTGTTTTACCAATAATTTCAACATCAAATTG
>TARA_R110001583_G_scaffold69129_1_pt1 | contig 13039 bp, 9 predicted proteins | sample TARA_R110001583 | Tara Oceans TARA_R110001583 (sample SAMEA4398432) | marine metagenome | biome: Polar Biome; feature: [MES] marine water layer (ENVO:01000295) within the mesopelagic zone...; material: water (ENVO:00002006), including particulate matter (ENVO:01000060) such as...... | reverse complement strand
TTTTCGCCTTGAACTAAGCATAAATAGCTTAGGCCTGAGCATTTACTTCATTTTTTTGTATGCAGGCGTACTGAGTTTTTACGCATTTATTTACCCAAGGGATTACTATGAGCGACACTGAATTTGTATATGGGTATTATTTTAGTCAAGGTAATGGTGCAGAGAAAATAACGTCATTGGCTTCACTCGATAGTACTCGACCACACTGGTTGCATTTTGATTATACGCAAGCATCAACAGAAAAGTGGTTAAATGAAGAGAGTGAATTAACTCCTTTAGTGATTAGTGCGTTAATGAATGATGAAACACGGCCTCGTGCTAGCGCATTGCATGATGGTGTTTTAATTTCATTGAGAGGTGTTAATCTTGCGCCAAATAGTGTGCCAGAGGATATGGTCTCAATTCGACTTTGGTGTACTAAACATAAAGTAATCAGTACCCGTCGGCGAACATTGCTCTCAACGCGAGATATTGCCACTGAGTTAGATAATGGTGAAGGGCCTCAAAATCCTTCGGAGTTTATTGTTGATTTAACCGAAAATCTCATTATAAGAATGAGTAATACTATTTATGAAATTGAAGAAAAAGTGGCGGAGATAGAAGAAAATTTACTGGTTTCTAGTCATTATGCTTTACGTACTGAGTTGTCTGATTTACGACGCCAAATTATTTCATTAAGGCGTTATCTATCTCCTCAAAGAGAAGCAATGACACAGTTATTAAGTGATAAAATTTCACTTTTTTCTACCGAAAGTAAAATTCAGTTACGTGAAACGACAGATCATTTAACCCGTTTTATTGAAGAACTCGATTCAGTGAAAGACAGGGCGGTTGTCTGCCAAGAGGAAGTTAATAATAATCTAACAGAGCAGATGAATAACCGTATGTTTGTATTGTCCATTGTATCTGCTGTTTTTTTACCACTGGGTTTTTTAACTGGGTTGTTAGGTATCAACGTTGGGGGCATTCCAGGTGCAGATAATCATTATGCTTTTTTAATTTTCATTTTGATATTAATTACCGTTGTTGCCGCTCAAGTTTGGATATTTAGAAAGAAAAAATGGTTCTAGTTGATTTATAAAATTAACCAGCGCTTTAACCTAAACTATTTGCCTTAACTTAAAGTGCCCTTTGACGCGAGGGCACCGCTTTAAGATTTAGTATTATCAACTTGGACTGTAATTTCAAAAGCAATACGGTTTGTTTGCAGTAATTGCACCTTAAAATCAAAATTGTTTTTAAGTGCAATATTCTTCACGATAGCGAGTCCTAATCCATGCCTACTTTGATCGCTACGTGATTTCTCTACTTGAAATAACGGTAAGGTCAATTGTTTAAGATCCTCTTCTGAAATGTGTTCTGATATTAAATTTTCGATGCTGATAACGATAGCGCTTGGCTGCAAAGCGTCATTGTTCATGCGGCATTTAATATTAATATCGGACCGTTGAGGGCTATAAAAAAGGGCGTTATCCACTAAATTCATTAGGATGGTATGTAAAGAAAATTTGTCCGCAAGGCAATCTTGATGGCTAATGTTATTAATGAGTTTAATGCGCTGATATAAATCTGAATATTTAAAGTTAAGTTCTTCTAATACTTGTTCAATAATGGCATTGATATTAAGCGATTCTCGATTTAATTTGATTGTATCAGAGTGGGATTGCTGTAATAACAATAGATTACCAACAATACTTTTCATTTTTAAGCTGATATTTAATACATCTTGTTTATAAGTCCCACCAATTCGTTCATCCTCAGGGTAACGAATATATACTTCACTTAAACTAATGAGTTCACTGATAGGAGTCTTTAATTCATGGGCGATATCGGCTGTTATACGTTTTTCATTTTTGAGGTGCTGCTGATTAAGATTAATGAATTTTTGTAATTCATTTTTGATCGGTTGTATTTCTCTAAATGTTTCAGCATCAGCGGGGAATTTAATGTTTTGTTGAGTAAGAGCTGCATTTTTTAAGGATTGGTTAAAGGATTGCAAAGGTTGTAAACCTCGGTAAATCACTTTGTTTACCGCCCAACGCATGATGATGATAATAAGCACAAGCCCTACTAACAGGCTAGAATCAATAATAATCAATAAATTGTCGAGCTCTTCGGTAGAAATCGCCACAGTAAGTTGAATCGGCAGGCTTGGCTCTACAAATTCACCTCTCAATTTGGAATCAATTTGAGGAAGAAAAAGGGTGCTCATAATTCGGCCTTCTCGGCCATCTGGTAATAGTGCCTTATAAAATTTAGAGGTGTTCAACGCCAAAGTTTGTTCTTCTAGGTTGATATTCTGAAAATTCTGTAATGATTCCGAACGCTCAAACACTTTGCCTGCTTGCCACAACTGAAAATACTCCCCTTTTGCTGGTAAGCTAAATTCAGGCATGAATTCGCCTGCAAAATCAAATTCGATACCTTGTGGAGTTACTTTGACTAAGGTTTTTAAATAATTAGACTTGGTCACTAAACCTTCATCAAATTCAGTATCAATCCAATTATCGATGCTAATATCGATAGCCACAAATACCAATATTAGGATACTGGTGACTGCCAATGTCATTCGATTTGATAATTGCGAGGTGAGTGACTTCATTATTTTGTCTCCACAAAATAGCCAAAGCCTCGTTTATTTTTGATTGGTAAAGTGCTACCAACGAGTTTTACTTTTTTACGCACCGCAGATAAGTGAGCTTCAATAGTATTTTTAGATAAATGATTAAATGAGCCAACAATCGCTTCACTGATTTGTTCTGCGTTCAATATCTTGTTGGGATTTAAAAATAAATACTCAATAATTTTATATTCATTTTTGGTTAATTCGATATCTTTACCTTCAAAGGTGAGTGCTTTTTTATTAGGTTCTAAAATAAGTGTGCCAACAGTGATAACTTGTGAAGGTTGGTCGAGGCTACCTCGTCGAGATAAACTGACTAAACGTGCTTGTAATTCATCAAAGGAAAAAGGTTTGCACAGATAATCATCTGCACCTGCCGACAATCCTGCTACTCTGTCTTCTGTTTGTGACTTGGCAGATAAAATGATGACTTTCGCTTGTTTGCCTAATTTTCGAATGGTTTTTAACAATGTAATGCCATCAACATTAGGAAGCATTAAATCTAAGATAATAAAGTCATACTCATTGGTTAATGCCATGCTCAATCCTTCAGAACCATCACCCGTTTCATCAATGGTGTATCCTAAATGATCTAATCCTACTCGTATTCCTCGGCGTAATGCTTCTGAATCTTCAATGAGTAATACTTTCATTTATCATCCTATTTTTTTTGATTTGGCAATACTACTTAGAGGGAGTAAGCGAGTCATATTAACTCCCTAAAACGGCTATCCAAGTGATACTCGCAATGACCATGCTGATCAATACAAATGCCGATGAGATATCTTTAGCAAGACCTGATAATGAATGGTATTCAAGGCCAATACGATCAACCACTACCTCAATGGCTGTATTAACAAGTTCTGCAAATAAAACGAATAATAAGGCGATAATCAGCATACTACTTTGTATAAGACTTATATCTGCTAAAAGAGCATAGAGAGTTAATGGTAAAAACAAAAGCAGTTCTTGCTGGAATGCAGCTTCATTTTTACACATCCATTTGAGGCCATTAAAACTATGTTTACAAGTAAAAATAAGTCGCATAATACCGGTACGTTTAATCACTTCTTTTGTACTATCAGTAGGCTCTTTGGGTATATTATTCATGGTCAATTTCTTTAAGTTGACAGTTGTTGATTAAATCAAGCGATTCATCTTTCATGCTTGTTTTCACATTATAAAGCCCTAACAAAGTATGGAATAAATTATCGTGTGAAAAGGAGCCTGTTTTTGCAATATCAGTGAGACAGGGGGAATTGATATTTTTTGCTGTTACAGACTGCTTTGGTAACCACATAAACCAAGGCACCTGAGTTTGCTCTTGAGGCGCAAAAGCATAAGGCGTCCCATGCAAATAAAGCCCATTTTCGCCAAGAGATTCACCATGGTCGGAAACATAAAGCATGGCAACATTATACTGCTCTGAGTAGTCTTGTAATACTGCAATCACTAAAGATAAAATATAATCTGTATAAGCGAGTGTATTATCATAAACATTGACAATTTCTTGGTCAGTACAATTTTCAATATCGCTACGTCGACAAGCGGGTTTAAACGCCTCTTTTTCTGCTGGGTAACGGTTCCAATAAGTCGGTCCGTGACTGCCCATGGTATGTAGTGCAATTAATTGATTGTTTGAACTATGTTCTGCATTGCTTGATTGTTTTTTAAGGTGCTCAGATAACGGCTCAATTAAGGCTTCATCATAACAGCTGGTACCATCACAGAAAGCATTACTTTTATCTGTTGCAATGGCTTGTTGAGTAATGTTTTTTGCCACGCCTTTATCACCACCGTCATTTTCAATCCAAGTAATATCAACTTTTGCATGTTTCAATATATCTAAGATATTATCCTGCGCATTCGCTTTCTCGCGATTGTATTCACTGCGCGACAAGCTTGAAAACATGCAAGGTAAAGAATGTGCCGTCGCAGTACCGCAAGATGCAACGCTTTGTAAGGAAATAATGCCAAGATCTTCTGTGTAGGGATTAGTATTGCGCTGATAACCGTTATACGCCATATTTTGGGAGCGAGCGGTTTCCCCTACAACCATTACTAATAGTGTTGGTTTACCGTTAGTAGAAGCGCTGATAGTTGCATCTAATCCTTGTTGTTTATAAGGTAAAGGTTTGCTCAAATAACGCTTATTTAAATACTTCACAGAATTGTAAAAATGAGCTGGGTTAATCATCTTGTTAAGATATTTGTTATTTCGACCCACTGAGGCGTAATCTTTATAAAAGAATAAAGCAATAATCGCGATAATTGCAATGCCGACAATGATTAAAATAACACGGCGAAATAGCCCAATATACCAACGCTGGTGGTAAGTTATTTTAACATTAAATAACCAAATCGCTGGCAATATCCCTAAAACTATCACTGATAAAATAGATTGGATATTAAGATAAGAGGTCGCTTCGCCCGGATTTGTTTCAAATATATTTTCAATCATAGAATAATCAAAAACGACTTGATATTGCAGGCTTGCATACATTGCGGCCCCAGAAGATATGATTAAAAAAATCATAAAGGGCTTAAAAATGAATCGCCAAGAAAGCAGACTAAAAATGATAAGGAAACAGGCAGTTAATAATAACGCGGGCGTCAATGAAAATAACCGATGTCCTTCTCCTGCTAGTAGGTATATTTTCTGATTAAATGGAAAATTAAGGACGACAGCAAAATAAATCGCTAACAATGAAATAACCGCTTCAGGACTGAAACGATTAAATCTTAATAATAAATGGTTGAACTTTTTCATCTCTATTTTCCATAAGGTGGTATGGAATGGATAGTGACAAAGTTAACTTAAGAAATGCTTAAGGTAAGCTGAAAGGTTGCTTCTGTTGCTATTGGGTTTAAAAAATAGAGTAGTAATACGCTTTGAATATGTGTTTTATTAATCTCTGTAGCATGATTGCTCTTAATTTAAAAATACATCAACTCTTAATTTGAAAATGCATCAATGATAGGACAATCTGGTTTATCATCCCCACAACATTGTTCGGTGATATTTTTTAAGCTTTCTAAAAGTATTTGTTCTTTGTTTATTTTTTCCTGAAGTGCTTCTATTTTTTGAGAAAGTATCGTTTTTACATCCATACTTTTTCGGTTGCGATTATCCGCCAAAGCGAGCAGCTCTTTGCTCTCTTTTAAACTAAAGCCTGCATCTTTGGTTTTCTTTATAAAATGCAGGCGTTTAATTAACGTATCAGGATAATAGCGGTAATCATTTCCAGTGCGAGGGGGAGCTGAAATCAGCCCTATTTGTTCATAATAACGAATAGATTTAATCGATAAATCGGTTTCTTTAGCGACTTGGCTGATGGTTAGCATAGTTTAAACTCCTATTTTTTAGACTTTTTATTCGAAGGGTAAAGCCAAAACCACCAAATAATGGAGGCAATCAAACTAATGCCAATAAGGTTAACAATGAACATAACTATCTCCTACCTAATAACTAGTGATTTTGTGGTTTAAATAAACGTAAACGATTTGCATTACTCACCACTGTCAATGATGAAAGCGCCATTGCTGCACCAGCAATAACAGGGCTTAACAATATACCAAAAAATGGAAATAAAATGCCTGCTGCAAAAGGCACTCCTGCAACGTTATATATAAAGGCGCCCAATAAATTTTGTTTGATGTTGGTTAACGTGGCTTTACTGACCGCGATGGCATCGGCTAAACTGTGTAAAGAGCCTCGCATTAAAGTGATATCTGCACTTTCTATCGCAATGTCTGTTCCTGTACCAATGGCAAAACCGACGTTTGCAAGCGCTAACGCAGGCGCATCGTTAATACCATCTCCTGTCATGCCGACGATTTCGCCTTGTGCTTGTAACTCAGCCACTTTTTGTGATTTTTCCTCAGGTAATAGTTCTGCAAAAAACGTGCTGATCCCCACTTTTTCTGCTACTGCTTTTGCAGTTGCTTGGTTATCGCCAGTGAGCATGATGACCTTAATGCCATTGTTTTGTAATCGTTTGATGGCTGAAATTGAATCTTCTTTGATCGGATCTGCAACGGCGATAATGCCAGCTAAGTGACCATCAATGGCAAAAAATAAAGGCGTTTTAGCTTCGCCTGCCATTTCTTGGCTGACATCAAGGTCGCTTTTGTCAACACGGATGCCTTGCTCTGTCATGAGTTTATGATTCCCAAAAAGTAGGCGTTGCTGGTTAACGATACCTTCTACCCCATGGCCTACAATTGCATTAAATTGTTCAACTTTATCTATGTTTAAAGCACGCTCTTTAGCTGACTCGACTATCGCTTGCGCTAATGGGTGTTCAGATCCCATTTCTAAGCTACCGACTAATTGCAATATCTGATTTTCACCCATCGCATTAACGCTATAAATATCAGTCACTTTTGGTTCTCCTAAAGTGATTGTGCCGGTTTTATCCAACATCATGACAGATATTTTGGACGCACTTTGTAATGCTTCACCATTACGAATAAGTACACCTGCTTCAGCAGCTTTACCCACACCAACCATCACTGACATTGGAGTTGCTAACCCTAATGCACAAGGGCAGGCAATAATGAGTACTGTGGTGGCTGAGACAACGGCAAAGGCAATGCTAGGCTCAGGACCAAAGTTCAACCAAATTAACGCACTGCTTATGGAAATAATCATAATGGTTGGTACAAAATAAGCCGCAATAATGTCTGCTAAGCGTCCAATAGGTGGTTTAGCATTTTGCGCCTGTTTAACCATAGTAATTATTTTTGCGAGTGCGGTATCTTTACCGATTCGAGTTGCTCTAAAAATAATTGAGCCACTTTTATTCATGGTGCCAGCAACGACTTCGTCATCAAGCGATTTTTTAACCGGCATGGGTTCACCCGTTAGCATTGATTCATCAACCGTTGTTCGGCCTTCGCTCACGACGCCATCCACAGAGATAAACTCACCTGGGCGGACACGCACAAAATCATTGATTAATACCTGTTCAATAGGGATATCAATTTCTTTATTATCACGAATAACACGTGCGGTTTTAGGTTGTAATCCGATTAATCGTTGTATTGCTTCGCTAGTACGTCCTCGTGCTTTCACTTCAAGCGCTAAGCCTAAGTTAATGAGACCAATAATCATGGCGCTTGCTTCAAAATACACATGTCTTGCCATTTCAGGTAGCGCGAGTGGGAAAATAACTACCACCATTGAATATAACCATGCTGTGCCTGTGCCTAAGGCAATTAAGGTATCCATATTGGCGTTATGATTAACAAAAGACCGCCATGCACCGATATAAAAATGTTTACCCGAAAAGTACATAACAGCTGCGCAAATTAAGCCTATCAATAACCAAATAGCGCGCTCTGTTAATGAGTTAACTGTCATTGGGCCACCCATCAGGCTATAAATCATTAATGGAATGCCTAAGCCTAGACCAACGCCCATTTGTAACATGAGTTTTTGGTAGGTTTTTTGTTCTGTTTTTTGTTTGTTGTCGAGTAGCTGTTCATCACTTGCATTGTTGGTACTTTTGGCGTGATAACCGACGGATTCAATTGCAGCAATGATTGCTTCTTCTTTAACTGTGCCAGTGACCGTAATGGTGCGAAGCGCCAAATTCATTTGTGCCTGTTTCACTTCAGGTAGCATGTTTAATGCTTTTTCTATTTTATTAACACAACTTGCACAGCTTGCGCCTTCTACCAATAATTCTTGAGTCTCAGTCTTGGGGGCCACTTGAGTGGTTGGAGGAGTTAATGTTGTGATTGCTTCAGTAAGCTTGTTATCAATGTTAGTGTTATCGAGATTAGTGTCCTCAATATTAGTGTCCTCAAGGTCACTGTTATTTGAGTCTAATGCGGTTTTATAACCTTTTTGCTTAATCAATATCAGTATCGAATTTAACGTGTCATCATAATCGACATTAGCTTCAATACTTAGCTCTGCAGTACTCGAGGGAAAGTCTACTTTTGCACTCACGCCTTGTATTTCATTGAATGCAGTTTGTAATCTCTTCGCACAGCCCGCGCAGGCCATACCATAAATAGGTGAGTTGAAATGTTTAGGTAAAGACATATTTTTTCCTTTTCCTGATTCCGTTGCAATATTATTGATACTTTAATGAACAGTCTAAACCTTTCCCATAGGGTAAGGTCAAGTTGATTGTTAATTTGGGTGAAATTTCATTTACTGAGTCATCTGCTCTTTTTTCTGTTTAGATATATCTCTTTTAAACCTGCAATTTTTTTAATGGAAGTTAATTTGTATTTAAGATCAATTAATTGTAATTTATTTTAAATGTTAGTCTAAGTATTGCGATGTTTAAGGGAAACCTTCTTAGCTACTCCTTACTATGGAGAAGTGATGTTACCCAGAAATTAATAAAAATTACGATGTAATATCGCTTTGCTTATCCTGTAGTGAAATTATTTGCCATCTACTTTATTTGGTTCTTGTCATGCCGAATGCAAAATAAGGTGGTGTTTTTTTAAATGTGGTCAATACTTAGTGAGCAGGTTTGTAGTCGCAACTTGTAACATTTGTTAGGTGATATTTATTATATGCAAAAAAATCCAATCCATTCTGAAGCTGAGCTTGAAAACCTAGTATTACATTGGCAATTTGATCTTAAAACAGGTTTATTTGAATGCGATGAAGTACTCATTGAATTATTAAGTCCAGAGAAAAAAAGTTTTACTTTACCACAACTTTTTTCTGCATTTGATCGTCGACGTGTGGGTGAGTTGAAAGTGAATTTCAAAGCTGTCATCGATGATAAAAAGCCTTATAAGACGTCAATATTGATTAATATTAAAGATAAACGCTTTTTGGTGAATTTTTCCTTTGCATACGGCGCAAACAAAACCAGCACTATCACAGGGGAAATTGCATTTTTAGTCGCTTTTCCGAGCATTGATGAAGAAGAGGAATTGGTTAAAGTATTATTCAATCGCGCCAGTAATGCGATTTTAATCACTGATAAAAAACATACTATTATCAAAGTGAATGAACAGTTTTTGAGAAACTCTGGTTATAAAAATGAAGAGTTAATTGGGCGTCACGTTGGCATTCTTCGGTCAGGCCAGTATTCTGAAGAGTTCTATCACAAACTTTGGGGGATAGTTGATAAAGAAAAAATTTGGATAGGTGAATTATTAGCTAAGAATAAAGAGGGAGAAATAGGCGCTCATGATGTAAAAATGCTTCGCATTGAACTTTCTCAAAATAATCATTTTTATATGACAGAATCGAAAAAACTTGATTTTTCTACTCAATTTTTAGCCAATAATCCTTTAGACCCGAGTCTAAGTAAAAATTGCCTACTACCCAAAGCAGATTTTACTGACAAACTGGATGAACAGTTTAAGTTATTGACTAAAAATGAAACTTTAGTCACCGCTGCGTTTAAAGTCACGCTTCTTCAAAAAGTCAGTCCGTCAATGGTTAAGTGGTTAATTTCTCAGCGGTTTTCTGAGTCTAGGCATATTGGGGTTCTGGGGGAAGTGAGTAGCGATATCTTTGTTGGTATGTGGGTTGTTGAAAAAAATGCTGATAAAGTTAATCACCTTTTACAGGATATGTTAAAAGCATTAGGTGGTGGTAGCCAAGCTAATGAACTGGATCTCGTCTCAATTATCAATATGGGGGCGTCAGTCCTTTCTGTTGATGCAAAAAGCACGCAGCAATTAATTGCCCACAGTGTGCAAATTTTAATTACTAGCCCTAATAAAAATGAATCGGTTATTAATTATTTTGATCCTCGACTGTCGAAGCGTTTTAATAAAAGAACGACATTATCTAAATTATTATATAAAGCATTACAAGCCAATAAAGTCGAAGTGTATTACCAGCCGATTGCTGATATGAAAGAAATGTGCATTGTAAAATTTGAAGCCTTAATGCGTATTACTTTAGATACCGATATTAAATATAATACTCAGGAATTGATTGAAATTGCTGAGCAATATGGTTGGATTGATAAAATAGATACCGCAGTGACCAAAATTGCACTACGAGATATTAAAAAAATTCGCAAGCATTATCTAAAAGACGACATCGGTATTACCATCAATCGTTCTCTGTCTAACGATAAAGTATCCAATTGTTGTTTAGAAGATACATTAAATCTACTGACTAAATCTTCTATTGATCTTAATACTGTCACAATAGAACTCACCGAATCTGCACTCTTTGATAACCTTGATAGACAACGAACATGGGTAGAAAAATTAAGAAAACTAGGTGTTAGCGTCGCCTTGGATGATTTTGGTACGGGATATTCTTCATTTACTTACCTTAATAAATTACCTGTTAATATCGTTAAAATAGATAGATCATTTGTGACTAACATTACCTTGAACAGTAATGAATATATGATGATTGAGATGTTATGTCGCTTGACCCACAAAATGGGAGGTAAAGTCATTGCAGAAGGTATTGAGACTGAAGATGAACTACTCTTATTATCGCGTGTAAATGTTGATATGTTACAAGGGTATATTTTCAGTAAACCCATCAGCCTTGAAGAAATTATTCGTGGTCCAAGGAACCCATTCAAAACAGAATTATTAGATTTGTGTTTTAAACCACAACAGGTCTTTGCAAGTGAAATAATGTCTCAAGAGTTTTTTACTATTGCGACGGATGAAAGACTGCTAGAAGCAAAAGAAGCATTCGCTGAGCATAAGGTTGACTATTTATTAGTGCTCGAGAGAAGGCGCTGTGTGGGGGTATTATTAAAATCTGAGCTGGATAAAGCGCTTAGTCCTTATCTTGGTACTAAAAGTGAGCAAAAAAGGGATTTGTTAACCTTAGAAAAGCGTATTCATCAAGTGATGCATAAAGACATTCATACTTTTAAAGAGAATGACTCTTTAGAAGCGATAGAAACCACGTTACTAGAAAAAACAGATGAAATTATCATCATCAACAACGATCTAAAACATTGTGTTGGTATTATTACAGCTAACATTTTATTTAATCATAAATATACTTCCAATAAAGAAGACTTATAAATAGTTAGGATTTCAATCTTAACCACAGAGTTGTAGTTGAATATAAGATAACTTATTAAATTTAGTGATAGAGGAATAACAATGAAATGGATAACGATTGTTATTGTATTGGGGATGGCGGGAGGCGCAATACTCGCTTATAACAACATCGATGAGATGAACAATGACGCTGCGAATAAAGCAACCGTCACGATTGCGGCTGCCAAAACGCCATTATCTGCGCCTATTTATATTGCAGAGGCGCTTGGTTTTTTTAAAAAAAGTTGTGTAAATGTCGTTATTATTGATGTGGTGGGAGGTAAAAATAGTTTTGATCATGTAATGGACAAGAAAGCAGATTTTGGTACCAGTTCTGATACCGTTATTGTATTTGAAGGCATGTTTCGTAATGACTTCGTTAGCTTAGCGAGCTTTGCTCAGTCTGACAATGATGTCAAAATGATAAGCCACACAAAAGCCAATATTACCGATAATATAGACATTAAAGGTAAGCGCGTTGGTGTCACACAGGGGGCTTCTGGAGAGTATTTATTAAGTACTTATTTGGCGTTATCTGGGCTGACAAACAATGATGTCAAGGTGAGTTATTTTCCGCCAAACAAACTCCCGCAGGCCCTCTTAGATCAGAAAGTGGATGTTATCGTCCCTTGGGAACCTTATGCATTTGAATCGCTCAAAACTCTCAATAATGACGCCAAAACATTAAATACGAAAAATTTGAATTCGTTAATGTTTAACCTTGTTTCACATCCTTTAGATAATCAAGAAAAAATTAATCAAGCCACCTGTGTTTTATATGCGTTGAATGAAGCCATTCACTATATTTCCAGTAATTCTGATAATGCACGACAAATAATTACTACGCGTCTTGGTGCCGATCCTCAATTTATTGATTGGGTTTGGCCTGATTATATTTTCAAATTAAGTTTAAATAGATCTTTATTAATGAATTTAAAATCACAGGCCATTTGGATGATTGAATCAGGGCGAGTGAATATTGATCAGTTGCCGGATTATAGAATGTTATTAGATACTCGTGCCTTAGAGGCTGTGAATCCAATGAGTATTAGGCTATGAATATAAGGTTATGTAGTACCGCGTCCTTGCCATCTCAAAAACAAAAAGGCTGGAAATATGGGGTTAATTAAACGCTTATATTTATTTACTTTTGCTGGAATAATACTTATTACCATTGTAATGTCTCTGTTGTTTTGGTTTTTGAATGCACTTAACAGTGCAATGGAAAAAGTTGATTATACTCAACGTATTGGTGAGGTGGTTGATCAGTTACAGTTACATGTATTTGAAAGAGAAACTAATTTATCATATCGAGAGGCTCATGATTGGTTTGTGGATCAAGAGCGTTTTATGAATCTCATTCAAACGGCTCCTATTCTCAGCTCTAAACAACAGACGCTTCAA
>TARA_R110001583_G_scaffold34847_9_pt1 | contig 13051 bp, 11 predicted proteins | sample TARA_R110001583 | Tara Oceans TARA_R110001583 (sample SAMEA4398432) | marine metagenome | biome: Polar Biome; feature: [MES] marine water layer (ENVO:01000295) within the mesopelagic zone...; material: water (ENVO:00002006), including particulate matter (ENVO:01000060) such as...... | reverse complement strand
AAAAAGTGTATCACAAACAAATTATATGCAACTAACTACTGACCTTTATAATATTATTATAGAAAAGCCAAGAGAAATCTTGGCTTTTCTTTTTTTAAATCAATTTTTTTGACCTATAAGAAAACGGTTATTTATAATTTTCGCTTTTTTGATTGAAATATTTTTTTATATTTGGAACTAAGAATAAAGCCAATCCAATAGTGATTTTATTTTTTTTTTGAACTTATAATTAATTTGTTATGAAAAGAATATTAGTAGATTATAAAAAATTAACCGCTGAAATACTGGATTTATTGGTCGTGAAATTTCCTGATGGATATGGAATTAGAGACATTGTAAAATTTACCAACCACAAAGGAAAATATGTAGAGGCTATTGAAGTTTCAACAAGTGATACTATTTATTTAGTTAAAATAAGTAATGAATTAGTTGACAGTATGGAAGGGCATGATGAAGGTGATTCCTTAGATCCTAAAATTGAAGAAATAAATATAGAAGATATTGATTTAGAAGATAAATAATTAAGAGTTCTAATAGTATTGTAAAATCCTCATCAAAAATTAATTTTTGATGAGGATTTTAATAAAAACAAAGCTCTTTAAATTTCTTTAAAGGGCTTGTAAGGTGTAATAGTGGAGACGCCGGGAATCGAACCCGGGTCCAAACAAGCAACCAAAATACTTTCTACATGCTTATTTTTCGTTTGGTTTTAGACCTTAAGCTGACCGAAAACAGCCCACTTAAAGCTTAGTTTCTTTAGTTTCAAAATACCACCGAAACAATAGTATTTCTATGTTAACTTTTACGATGCCCTTAAATTGATCGCCGTTAACCAAGGCTATCAGTGGACATTCAGCTTGCACACCTAGTGTGCCGAGGCTCATCCTACTATAATTCGGATTAAGCAGCTAAAGCGTAGTTATCTTCGCCGTTTAAAATGTTGAAATTGAGATTTACGAGTGCTATTTCATTACTCGACATGCTTATAATTTAATTGATCTTGCAGTCAAAACCAATCGTCCCCAAAATTTCAAAGATCTAATCCTTTTAAAGGAATGCAAATTTAAACAAAATATGTCAAATAGTTTTATTTGTTAGTTCCTTTAATTAGGAATATATTGGTGCAAATTTTATACCAGTTAATATATGAAGATAGGAATCATTAAAGAACGAAAAAACCCACCTGATAAAAGAGTTGTTTTATCTCCAAAAAAATGCAAACAAATATTGAAAGATTATCCTCAACTTCAAATTAAAGTTGAAAGTTCAAATATTCGAGTTTTTAAGGATGAGGAATACACAAAAGAAGGAATTGAAGTAGTTAGTGATGTTTCAGATTGTGATTTATTAGTAGGTGTAAAAGAAGTTCCTATTGAATTTCTTATTCCAAATAAGGAATATTTTTTCTTTTCTCATACTATTAAAAAGCAGGCCTATAATAGGAATCTATTAAGATCTATTTTGGAAAAAAATATCAAATTTTATGATCACGAAACAATTACGAATAAAAGGGGAATTCGACTTGTTGCATTTGGTAGGTATGCGGGAATAGTTGGCGCTTACAATGGTTTTAGAGCTTATGGATTGAAGTTTAATTGTTTTAATTTACCTAAAGCTGAAGAATTAATTAGTCAGCAATATTTAATTGATGAATTGAAAAAAGTAAAGTTGCCAAATATTAAAATTGTGTTATCTGGACTTGGTAGAGTGGGAAGAGGCGCCAAAGAAATGCTTGATGGAATGGAATTAAAGGAAGTGAACATTACCGAGTTTTTGAACAATTCATTTGATGAACCAGTTTATGTAAATATTGATTCGTTAGATTATAATAAAAGAAAAGATGGCTTTGTGAAAAGTGAATATGATTTCTTTGAACATCCTGGAGCTTATGAAAGTAACTTTATGAGGTTTGCCAAAGTGGCAGATTTGTATATTGCTGGTCATTTTTATGGTGCGGGTGCTCCAAAAATTATTTCAGCAGAAGATATTAAATCTAAAGAGTTTCATATTAAAGTTATTGCAGATATTAGTTGTGATTTTGGACCAATAGCTTCAACAGTTAGAGCATCTACAATTAAAGATCCTATATATGGTTTTAACCCTCAAACAGGTGAGGAAATTGATTATAAAAATGAAAATGCAATTGCTGTTATGGCTGTAGATAATTTACCTTGTGAATTGCCTAAAGATGCATCTGAAGGGTTTGGTGAAAGTTTTGCAGAATATATTATTCCTTCATTTTTCAATAATGATGAAGAGGGAATTTTAAGAAGAGCAAGAGTTACTGGAAAAGGAAAATTAAAAAGACGTTTTAAGTATTTACAGGATTATGTTGATGGAAAAGAATAGTCAACATGAGATTTTAATGAAGTTGGCAAATAGCAGAATGCCTTATGGAAAATATAAAGGGAAATACTTAATTGATTTACCTGAACATTATATTGTTTGGTATAGAAATAAAGGTTTTCCGACTGGTAAATTTGGAGAAATGTTACACTTAGTTTATGAAATACAACTAAATGGGTTGGAAGATATGGTTAGAAGGCTTAGAACTAGTTGATTTTTCAATAAAAAGAACAGTGCAAATTCCTAAAGTGTAGGCAATTAAATCGGTTGTTGAAAAAGTAGTTCCAACAACAATACTTAATAATTTATTATTTTGTAGGTTTAGAAGATTTAGAAAATGTATAAGTTGAAGAAATTCAATTATATATGAAATTAGCAAAACCGTTATTGCAATATATATAGACTTTGTTTTTATAAAACTTTTGAATAAATAAAAGAGCGTTATTACAACTAGAAAGTCTCCTAAAACATGTCTTATAAAACCACCTTTAATATACATAGCTATTAGTATTTCAATAATTAAGAGCGAGAGGAAGATTATTAGACTTTTAAAGTTTAGCTTCATTATTTAATAGTTTTGATTCAAATTATAGAGTGCGGTTTTCCTTTTTAAATAACCAAATCCAACTCTGAGTAGCTGTGAAAAATGCTGTAGTTAAAAAAGATATAGTAAACATTTCAAAATTAGTATAAATGATAAGTGTTATGCAAATGGCGAAACAAGCAATAGTGTAATATGGAAAATATTTTTTGAAAATTTGTTCTCTAGTAAGTCTGCTTTTTTTAAATTGATAAAAAGGAACAATAGTTGTTATTATTGAAGCATAACACACTAGCCAAATTGGAATAATAGTTAGTAATATAAATGGAAAAGCTTCAAACAATTCCCATTTGTTAATATTTAAACCCCACATTAAGAAGGTAGCTAAAGCGGTCGATTTTATCGATGTTTTAAATATGGTTTTCATTGTTGCTTATTTAATTTTATATTATCAAATACCATTTCTTTCCACGAATTATTTTTTAAATCAAATTTATAGTTTTTCTCTTTGTGGAAAATATCATTTTTTATTTTTTCATTAATAGTTGTATTTGTTTCTGCCAATTTTTTCAATAAAAAAGTATTATTGTTAGAAAGGTTAATTAAATATTCAAAATCAGTTTTTTGAGCATAATTAATATTGTAGTAGGTTATAAGATTATCCCAGTTTATAGTTGCAGTTGTTATTAAAATAAGAAATGCTATTTTACTGTTTAGTCTAAGTATAAACCATATGTTTTTAATTTTATAAACTTTAATAAAAGTTGTTAATAAACCAATAATGGTTAATGTTAAATAAATTAAAACCCCTATTCTTTTATACGTTAATCCAAATGTGCTTAAGTATTCGTAGTTTTTAAATGTCGTGATAAAACTTAGTATTAGGTTTAAGAATATCCAAGTAAATGTTAAGCTTTTTAGTAGTTTGCTTTTATTGAAAAAATTTAAATCTCCTCTAAATAAGTAAAGAATTATAAAAATAGCTAAAACTATGGATGCTATTAAAGAGTTAATACCACTATGAACTTGTTGTGATAACTGCACAGCTGTTAATTGTTGAATTTTTGTGATGTACATAAAATCAGTAATTAAATAAATTACTATTAATACATTTAACAAGGACATTAAAATTAGGCCTAGTTGATTTTCTTGAACCAACTTTTTAATTGAAGGTTTATTAGATGAATCTTCATATAAATCATTAGCTGTTTTTAGATCTATCTGTGTAGCTGGTTCAATTTTTATTGGATTAGTGATATTGTTGAACAAATAATAACCAAAACCAGTAAATAACATCCATTTAAAATTTATAAAGTCTAAATTTATATCTGAAATTAAATTGTCAAACATTGGGTTTCCAGATCTATATAAATTGATAAAAAGGATAATGATTAGTACAATTGGAATTATAATTTTAGTCCAATAAATAAAATTAATTTTTTTCTTTTTTACTGAAACAACTTCATTTTGGAGATTGTCAAAATACTTTGCAAAAACAGAAACTATAGAAGAGTATGTACCATTTAGCCAAATGATATAAATTGATGCTTTGTTTTCTGAAAAACTTCCAACAACAGTTATTAAAGCAAATATATTAGCTGTAATTGCCAAGCTAGAGCTGTATAAAAATACAGCTACACCAGTTATTAAATATAAAAGCATTTTAATAATTGTCTTTTTCTGATTTTTTAATATTTCATAATCACTAATTGATAAAACTAAGATTGTTAAAAAGGTGAATATCAAAAGATTTAAGCCTATTGATTGTTTGTAAAAAAGGGTACTAAAAATTATGGCCGATACAATGTTTAATATATTTTTCATTATGAGTAGTTAAAAGTACTTTGAAAATCAAAGTAAATGATTAAATTTTTTTATTTGTTGTTAATGAGTTTTTCTAAAGCATTAATATGTTTTTGAAATTCCAATTTACCAATAGTTGTAAGGCTATATTTGGTATTGGGTTTATTTCCTATAAACTGTTTGTCAATAGTAATATATGTTACTAAATGAAGTGCCTTAATGTGACTCGCTAAATTACCATCAGTTACGCCTAAAATTTCCTTTAGCGTATTAAAATCTACGGATTCATTAACTATTAAAGCAGACATAATACCTAAGCGAACCCTATGATCAAAAACCTTATTTATATGTTTAAGAATATCTTTCAAATTTTACTTTTTATCATATTTATTATATAGTACAATACCATAAATAATGTGTAATATTCCAAATCCTAATGCCCAAAAATACAAACCATAACCAATAAATTGTGTGGCAATTAGTCCTATACAAATATTTAGTAATCCTAAATATCTAATATCGCCTAAGGTGTATTTACTTGCATTTACACATGCTAAACCATAAAAAATAAGTGTAGTAGGAGCTATTAAGCCTATCAATCCATATTGATATAATATAATACAAAATGCACCACCTGTAAAAAGTGGGATAGTAAAGTTTATTAGAAGTCTTTTAGTTGTAGCATCCCAAAGTTTTTCACCACTTTTTTTTGCTTTTTTTGAAGATAGCAATAATGCGGTTACTGTGGATAAAATTAATACAAGCAATGCAATGCCAACCAAAAAATACTCTAAAAATGATATTGGTAATAATGAAATACTAGCACTTGAACTTTGATAACTAACAAGTAAAAAATTTGCAGCAAAGGCCCCAATTAGCGCATAAATTCCAGCTAAAATTCCAGATAAGCCGCTTAAAGAAACAAATCGTGAAGAACGATTCATTATAGATTTAATTTCTGAAATGTCTTTTAAATAATCTTTACCATTCATAATAAAAGTACTTTGAAATACAAAGTAATAGCTTTTATTTAGACTAAACAAATTTTTTTGACAACTTTTCAACAATAAAATGTTATTAACTAATTTGGTTAAGGGACGAAATAGGTTTAAATATTCAATAGTTTTATTATCTTAAATTTCAACAACTTTAAACCCAATTTAAAATGACAGAACAGCTGGTATTTCCGAAAATTTACACTTATAAGGAAGTCTTAAACAAGGCATTAGCATATTTTAACGGTGATGAGCTAGCAGCTACGACTTGGATGAATAAATATGCAATAAAAAATAAAAAAGGTGAGTTTGAGGAATTGACCCCAGATGATATGCATAAGAGAATGGCCACGGAATTTGCTCGAATAGAAAAAAAATATTTGGGTAAAGAAAAAAGTGTAGAAGGACTATCAGCATACGGAAAGAAACGTAAGTTTTTAACAGAAGAGGCTATTTTCGACTTGTTTAAAGACTTTAAATATACAATACCTCAAGGAAGTGTAATGTCTTCTTTAGGAAATAAGAATGTAATTGCATCCTTATCTAATTGTGTAGTAGTTCCACCAGTTTATGATTCTTATGGAGGGATTTTTCATACAGATCAACAATTGGCACAATTATTTAAAAGACGTTGTGGAGTTGGGGTAGATTTATCTAATTTAAGACCAAATGGTGCTGAAGTTTCAAATTCTGCAGGAAGTACTACAGGAGCTGTTTCATTTATGGAACGTTTTTCAAATACAACAAGAGAAGTTGCACAAAACGGAAGAAGAGGAGCATTAATGCTTACCATGGATATTGCGCATCCTGATATTGAGGATTTTGTAACAATAAAGCAAGATTTAACTAAAATAACAGGAGCAAATATTTCATTACGTTTATCAGATGAATTTATGATTGCGGTTGTAAATGATGATGATTTTACGTTGCGTTGGCCAATAGATAGTGAAACACCTGAATATACTAAAACAATTAAAGCAAAATCATTATGGGATACTATTATAAAATCAGCTCATAATACAGCAGAACCAGGCTTAATATTTTGGGATCGTCAGCATTACTATTCAACATCTTCAATATATCCAGGTTTTAAAAATAGCTCTACAAATCCTTGTTCAGAAATTGCAATGCAAGGTGGTGATAGTTGCCGTTTAATAGCAATTAACTTGTATAGTTTTGTTGAAAACCCTTTTACTGAGCAAGCAACATTTGATCATAAAAAGTTTTATGAAGTTGTGTACGAATCACAACGATTAATGGATGATTTAGTTGATTTAGAGTTAGAAGCTGTTGATAAAATTTTCAACAAAATAATGCACGATAAAGAACCAACTGAAATTAAACAAGTTGAAATTGATACGTGGAAATTATTATACAAAACAGGTAAAAAAGGAAGAAGAACAGGTTTAGGTTTTACAGCATTAGCTGATGCTATGGCAGCAATGGGTAAAAAGTTTGATACTGATGAAGCAATTGCTGTTGTTGATGAAATAATGAAAACTAAATTTAGAGCGGAATTTGATAGTAGTATTGATATGGCTATCACTCGTGGAAAATTTGAAATATTCAATCCTGAAATTGAAAATTATTCTGAATTCGTTCAAATGATTGAAAAAGATTTTCCTGAAATTCACAAAAGAATGATGAAGTATGGGAGAAGAAATATATCAATTAGTACTGTTGCTCCAACTGGAAGTTTAAGTATGTTGGCGCAAACATCATCAGGTATTGAACCTGTATTTTTATTATCTTATAAAAGAAGAAGAAAAGTAAATCAAGAAGATGAAAATGCTAAAGTTGCTTATGTTGATGATTTAGGAGATGCATTTGAAGAATTTGAAGTATTTCATCCAAAGTTAAAACAATGGATGGAAGTTACTGGAAAAACTGATATTAATGAAAGTCCTTATGCGGGAGCAACAGCACCAGAAATTGATTGGGTAAAACGCGTAGAAATGCAAGCATTAGTTCAAAAATATACAACGCATTCAATAAGTTCAACTATTAACCTAGCTGCAGATGTTCCTGTTGATATGGTTGGAGATATTTATATTGAATCTTGGAAAAAAGGCTTAAAAGGAATAACAGTGTATCGTGATGGTTCTAGAAGTGGAATTTTAGTTTCTAATGACGATAAAAAAGAAAAGAAAAAGGATGAATGTTTTGCAGAAACAATTTTTCCAAAGCGTCCAAAATCAATTGAAGCCAAAGTGGTACGTTTTCAAAATGATTACGATAAATGGGTTGCTGTTGTAGGATTAATTAATAACCGACCATATGAAGTATTTACAGGTAAAATTGAAGATGCTTTTATTTTGCCAGCTTGGCTAGAGCAAGGTTGGGTAATTAAAAATAGAGATGATAAAGGAGAATCTCGTTACGATTTTCAATTTTTAGATAAACAAGGTTATAAAGTTACGCTGGAAGGATTATCTAGAACTTTTGATAAAGAATATTGGAACTATGCCAAATTAATTTCTGGAGTATTAAGACACGGAATGCCAATTGCGTATGTGGTAGATTTAATTAATAATTTAAATATGTACGACGAAAATATTAACACGTGGAAAAATGGTATTGTACGTACTTTAAAACAATTTGTAGCAGATGGCACAAAAGCAGCAGACAAAAAATGTCCTGATTGTGGTGACCCGGAAGGACTTATTTATGAAGAGGGTTGTTTAAAATGTAAAAGTTGTGGACACTCTAAATGTGGATAAAAACGCTTAATAGTTCTAATTAGAATATTAATTTTAAACACCAACAATATTTTATATTTTGTTGGTGTTTTTTTATGAATCCAATAGACGATTATTTATACAGCCAAAAGGAACCTTACCAATCTATTATGCTTTATGTACGAAGTGTAATACTAAAAATAGTGCTTAATATTGAAGAAAAATCTCCGCAACTTAAAAATTATAATAACAGAAAACAAGTCTGCTCAATTCTTTACCTTCAATAATGCATGGTCCAGCTGATAAAAGAAGTTGTTACTGTTAATATGTTTTATATTTGGAATGAGATTTAAATCCATTTTTTATAGAAAGGGAGTTTTTAATGTTGAATTATAAAACACAAATAGATGGCTTATAACAAATTATTAGCAGATAGAATTGGCAGGTTTTTAGAAGAAAATAAAGTTGATTTTTATGAAAAGAAAATGTTTGGAGGATTGTGTTTTATGGTAGAAAATAAAATGTGTGTAGGGATTATAAAAGATGAATTAATGGCAAGAATTGGAACTGAAAAGTATGTTGAAGCATTAACTAAAAATGGATGTAAAGAAATGACATTCACTGGAAAACCAATGAAAGGATATGTGTATTTAGATGACAATGCTTTAGATTTGGATTCAGATTTAGAATATTGGCTTCAATTGGCATTGGATTTTAATCCTTTGGCAAAAGCAAGTAAAAAGAGGCTGTCTAAAAAGTGAGATTTTCGTCAACCCTTTTTAGACAACCTCTTGGTCTTATGCTTTATTCAATATTAATTTTTACACCTTCACTATGGCTACTAAATTCTGGAGCATACATACTTTGTATGGTTGTAATTCCATTGCTAAAATTACCTGCATTATTTACGCGTAAATCATATTCAAAAACATAAACGCCTTTTGGTAAACGTTCCATAAAAAAGTTGGTAGCAGCATCTTTTGTGCTTTCATAATAACCCAAACCATCTTGCCATTTGTAACTAGATAATACATTTATAGGTTCTAATCCACTAGCGCGCATATCTTTCATATGTACATATTCCATTGGTCTGTCAACTTTTAGTTCAACTCTAACCGTAATTAAATCACCTAATTTTAAGTTAGAATTTTCTGTAATTTCAGTCAATTCTTTACCAGTATCAGTATTCGATTTTAAGAACAATTTCTTTGATAATTTTAAAGGAGTTTCAGCAGAAGTTATTTTATCTAAATCTTCAAAATATTGCCAATACAAACCTCCCCAAGCAATGCCTTTATCTTTTTTCGAAATAGTAACTTTACCCATTTCAGAAGTAATTTCATTTCCGCTCCACGAAGTTTTAAAATAACCAGTTCCAGCTTCTACTTTTACGTCTTCTAATTTTGAAGGTTCTATTTTTTGTTTTCCAACGGTTACATCAACAGCTTCATTAACTGAAAGCCAATCACTTCCTTGTAATAATAGAGCATACACAGCTTCAGTAGTTGCTTTAGTAGTTTTCCAACGGTTGGTTTGTTTATTTTTTAACAACCAAATTTTTAATTCATTAACTGTTGCAATATCATTTTCAATTTCTGAAAAAACTTCAATTAATAAAGCTTGAGTTTCAATAGGTGATTGATACCAAAACCAACTTGGCGTATTTTCTTTCCAATACATTCCCATTTCTTCCGAAGAAATACTGTTTTCTTTTAGCGATTTTATTATTTCAGAAGAACTAATTTTATTGTTATTTCTATGCTGAATTAATGCAATCATTCCTTTTGAATATAAGTTGAAATCTGTCCAATAAGTTGCTGATTGATTTGTATAATAATCTATTGCCTTTTGAACTTTTGAAGGAATTTCAACTTCTTTATAAAAACTACGCATATATAAATAATGCAGTTGAGTATTGCTTACTTGTTTCTTTTCTAAATATGCTGTTTCAGCTTTAATTCCTTTCGTTTTGGTTTTAGATTTTTCTCTTATTTTTTTAGCTTGTTTTAGAAGTTTGTTGTAATCATCTAAAATTTCAGCATCTAAAAATTGAACTGCTTTTATCAGTATTTTCTCAATTTTTTTATCTTCAACAATATTTAGCTTTTTAAGATGTCCGTAACTTGAAGCAATATGTTGGGTAATATATCTATTAGGGTATTTACTTCCTTTAAACCAAGGAAAACCACCATTGCTAAACTGCAATTCTTTTAATTTATTGATTGCAATTTCTTGTTCATTTTTCATTTTATTCAAATCAAACAATAAACCAATTCTCTTTTTCTGCTCGGTTTCACTTTGTGCATCACGCAACCAAGGAGTTTCTTGAATAATGATTGATTTTAGTTCCTCGTTCTTTTCTAAATTAGAAATCAAGGCATCACTTGTTTTCCATAAATTAAATACTTCTTGAATTATAGGATTTGAATTCGCAATATGACTAGCCAAAGTATTTGCACAGTAACGAGAAAATGTTTGCTCGGCACATTCATACGGATATTCCATTAAATAAGGCAAACTTTGAATGGCATACCAAGCCGGATTAGAAGTAATCTCCAGAGTTAATTTATGATTTTTTAGTGTTCTGTCGCTGAGCGGAGTCGAAGCGATATTTAAAAGTTTATCTAGCTTAAATGTTTTTGTTTGATTGCTACGAACCCACATTGGTACTGTTTCAGTAACCAACATTCTGTTTGATAATACAGGTAACACATTTTGTTCACCATCAGAAAATTCACCAGCTTTAGCAACAATTTTATATTGAACTGCTTGTACATCATCTGGAATTGTTAACGTCCAATTTACGTTTGTATTTCCTTTAGCATCAACAATAAAATTTTGTAGGTTGCTGAGCGGAGCCGAAGTAACAGTTTGCAATAATTTGTTGGTAATTTCTTTCCCTGAAATAGCATCCGTTAACACTAATTGAGCAACTCCATTCAATGCTTTTGTAGATAAATTTGAAATTTTACTTGAAAATTGTAAAACATCTCCTTCACGTAAAAAACGTGGTGGATTTGGCAACACCATTAATTCTTTTTGAGTAACGGTTGTTAATGTTTTTGTTGCTGTGGCCAATTCTTTTGTATGCGCTAATAATTGCAATTTCCAACGTGTTAATGCTTCAGGCATTGTAAAACTAAAACTAACGTTACCTTCTTTGTCAGTTTTTAAATGAGGAAAAAAGAAAGCCGTTTCTTTAAAGTTTTTTCGTGCTTTAACATTGGCTAATTCTTTTTCTAATTTCTTTTGTCCACTTTTTGTTGAAATAATAATTACTCCATTTGCTCCTCTGGCTCCGTATAAAGATGTTGCCGCAACACCCTTTAAAATATCAATAGATGAAATATTATTTTTATCCATTTCAAATTTTTCTAAAATAACGCCATCTACAACATAAAGAGGATATTTATTACCAATTGAACTTAATCCTCTAATTACCATATTTTTAGTAGCTCCTGGAATTCCATCTGCTTCAGCAATTGAAACACCTGCAACTTGACCTTCAAGAACCATAGAAACAGCACCTGTCAATTCTTTTTTCTCTACAGCTCCATATGCCGTTACTACAACTTCATCTAATGCTGATGCATCTTCTTCAAGCTCAATATCTATTGTTGAAGAATTTCCAACAACTTTTCCTACTGATATAAAACCTAAATAATTATATACTAATTCATCTCCTTTTTTAACTTTTAAAGAATAGGCACCTTCAAAATCGGTTTGAGTTCCAAATGTTGTTCCTTTAATAATTATAGTAACTCCCGGTAAAGGACTAGATCCATCACTAACAATTCCTGAAATAATTTTATCATAAGAACTTCTTTGAGATACTTTGCGTTCAACATTATTTTTGGCTCTTTCCAAATACATTCGTTTAATATGTCTGCTATTGTTCAAGCTAAATCCAAACCAATTTAATTTATCAAAATGTTGCGTAAAATTGTTAGCATAATGTCTAGGTAAATTATAAACTCTAAAGTTTTTGCTCCCGTAAGAATTGTTCGCATTCCAGCTATTGTATGAATAATAAGAAGTATGTTGAATTGGATTAAAATTCCAGCTATGCGATTTAAATTCATCTAAAGAAGCATCGTACATACTTGCCAATATTTCAGCTGTTACTTTATCTGTGTTTTTACCTTTAATTTTAAAGCTCCAAGTTTCCTCTTGTCCTGGTTGCAGTTTATCTCTAAATGTTTGAGTTTCTATTTGTAAATCATTGAGTGATTGTGGAACAGAAATTTGAACAGTTCCACTTTTAAATTCATTGTAATTTGAAAAACTATATTTAATGGCAAATCCACCTAAATCTTTGTGATTTACAGGAATTTCAATAAATTTTACTTCGTTATTTAGTGTTACAACTTGCTGATTAATAATTTTATGATTTTTCTCAATTGCAACTGTTACAACTATTTCTTTTGAAGCTGAACCAATTTTTAATTGTACAGTTTCATTAGGCTTATAACTAATTTTATTTGTTGAAATTTCAAATAATTGATTATCTGAAACCATTGGTTTTTTAGAATTGAATACTGAAAAACGAACTTTATCTTCAACTTTTTGATTGAATTTGTCTTTTGCTTCAACTTCAATACTATAGTTGCCAAACCTCCAGTTTTTAATCTTTTTTAAGGTAATTTCTTTACTCTCTTCAGTATCAAAATCAGTTTCAAAAACCAGCG
>TARA_R110001583_G_scaffold412_1_pt1 | contig 13059 bp, 12 predicted proteins | sample TARA_R110001583 | Tara Oceans TARA_R110001583 (sample SAMEA4398432) | marine metagenome | biome: Polar Biome; feature: [MES] marine water layer (ENVO:01000295) within the mesopelagic zone...; material: water (ENVO:00002006), including particulate matter (ENVO:01000060) such as...... | reverse complement strand
TCACATTACAGATTTATCATGGTCTAGAATTAACCACCCAAGTGAAGTGGTTGAATTAGATCAAACGTTAAACGTTGTAATCCTTGATTTTGATGACGAGAAAACAAGAATTCAATTAGGATTAAAACAATTAAATGCGCACCCTTGGGAAGCATTAGATGATACTATTAAAGTTGGTGATACAGTAAAAGGTAAAGTAGTAGTACTTGCTGATTACGGTGCATTTATTGAAGTAGCTCAAGGTGTTGAAGGACTTATTCACGTTTCTGAAATGTCTTGGTCAACTCACTTACGTTCAGCTCAAGACTTTGTAAAAGTTGGAGATGAAGTTGAAGCGCAAGTATTGACTTTAGATAGAGAAGATAGAAAAATGTCTTTAGGTATCAAACAATTACATCCAGATCCTTGGACTGCAATTGCTGAAAAATACCCTGTTGGTTCAACTCACGAAGGTACAGTTCGTAACTATACTAACTTTGGTGTATTTGTTGAATTAGAAGAAGGAATTGACGGGTTGGTTTATATTTCTGATCTTTCTTGGACTAAGAAAATTAAGCATCCATCAGATTTCGTATCTGTAGGTGATAAATTACAAGTTCAAGTATTAGAATTAGATGTTGAAGGACGTAAATTAAACTTAGGTCACAAACAAACTACTGAAAATCCTTGGGATGGACATGAAGGAAAATTCACTATAAATTCAATTCATGAAGGTACTGTTAAAGATAAAAGTGATAAAGGATTAATCGTTTCATTAGAAGATGGAGTTGAAGCATTTGTTCCTAGTCGTTTTATAATTAAAGAAGACGGTACTAAATTAGCAAAAGGAGATACAGACAAATTTAAAGTTATTGAATTTAACAAAGAATTTAGACGTGTTGTAGCTTCTCATACTTCAATATTTAAAGCACAAGAAGAGAAAAATATCAAAGTAGCTCAGAAAAAAGCTGATTCTGCTGATAAAACAACTCTTGGAGATTTAGGTGGAGATCTTGCTGCATTAAAGAAAAAAATGGAAGGGAAATAAAATTCTCATTTCAAATAAATTTTAAAAAGCTGTATCAAACGATACAGCTTTTTTTTTCGTTATTAAATCAATAAGATTTATCTTTGTTTTTCATAAAAATAAAAAATGGCATTAATAAAATCAATATCAGGAATAAGAGGAACAATAGGTGGAAATGTAAATGATAATTTAACTCCAATTGACACAGTAAAATTTGCAGCTGCCTATGGAATGTGGCTTAAAAAACAATATAACAAAGAGAAATTAACAGTTATTTTAGGTAGAGATGCTCGTATTTCTGGTAAAATGGTGAGTAGTTTAGTAGCTAATACTTTAGTTGGATTAGGAATTGATGTTGTTGATATAGGATTGTCTACAACACCAACTGTAGAGGTTGCGGTTCAATTAGATAATGCTGATGGTGGAATAATTATTACTGCAAGTCATAATCCTAAACAATGGAATGCACTAAAATTATTGAATCATAAAGGTGAGTTTTTAAATGGTGATGATGGTATTGAAGTATTGAATATTGCAGAAAATGATGCTTATCTATTTTCTGAAGTAGATGATTTAGGAGTTTATATAAAGAAGAAAAACTACATTCAAAAACATATTAAAGAAGTATTAAATTTAAGCTTAGTAAATGTTGAAGCCATAAAGAAAGCAAATTTTAAAGTAGTTGTAGATGCTGTTAATTCAACTGGAGGCATTGCTATACCAGCTTTATTAAAGGAATTAGGAGTAGAATGTGTTGAGTTGTATTGTGAACCAAACGGTCAATTTCCACACAATCCAGAACCTTTAAAAGAACATTTAACAGATATTTCAGAACTTGTTGTAAAAGAGCAAGCCGACTTTGGAATTGTGGTTGACCCTGATGTAGATAGATTGGCATTGGTAAATGAAGATGGTTCTATGTTTGGTGAAGAATATACATTAGTTGCCTGTGCAGATTATGTACTTGGAAAAACGAATGGTAATACGGTTTCTAATTTATCATCTTCAAGAGCTTTAAGAGATATTACTCAAAAACATGGAGCAAAGTATCAGGCAAGTGCTGTAGGTGAAGTAAATGTAGTTGAATTAATGAAAACTTCTGAAGCAGTTATTGGAGGAGAAGGTAATGGAGGTATTATTTATCCTGAATCACATTATGGAAGAGATTCATTGGTAGGCGTGGCTTTGTTTTTATCTCATTTGGCTACTTCAAATATGACTTGTAAAGAATTAAGAGATAGCTATCCAAGTTACTTTATGAGTAAAAATAAAATTCAGTTAACACCAGAAATTAATGTTGATAGCATTTTAGAAACAATGGCATCTAACTATAAAAACGAAGATGTAATAACAATTGATGGAGTTAAAATTAATTTTGAAACTGAATGGGTTCATCTAAGAAAATCTAATACAGAACCAATTATTAGAATTTATACTGAAAGTACATCACAAATTTATGCTGATCAATTAGCAGAAAGAATTATTAAGGAAATTAAAGGAATAATTTAATTTTCAATAGAATACATAAAAAATGCTGAATTAAAAATTTCGGCATTTTTTATGGATTTAAATCTTCAACAGGAGCTTTATTTTTATGTTTGAATCGTTTATGAGTCCAAAAATATAATTCTGGTTTTGTTTTAATTTGTTGCTCAACTTTTTCTAAAAAAATATCAGTCAATTCATAATTTGGATATTTTCTAGCATTATCAGTAATTAAACTAAACGTGGTTTCATAATGACCACGTTTTATTTTTTTTACATCCATAAAGACAATGTTAAGATCGTATTTTCTAGCAAGCATTTCACCTCCAGTATGAATTGGAACTTTTACCCCTAAAAAATCATTCCAGTAAAACGTTTTTTTAATTTGAGGAGATTGATCGCTTAACAAACCATACATTGCTTGAATGTTATTCTTTTTATTATTGTGAATTTCAAATAATATTTTCGAAGTTTGAACTAAATTGGTTCCAAATTTAGCTCTTGATTTTAGTACTTTTTTATTAAAATAAGGGTTATTTACTTTCTTAAAAGCAGCATAACCTTTATAATCAACAAAAGAATCTAAACTCATAATCCATTCCCAATTTGCATAGTGAGACCCCAATAAAATTACACTTTTACCATCTTTATATAATTCTGTAAAAAAATCAATATTGGTGAATTTATAACGCTTGTAAACCTCTTTTTTTGGAACTGTAAACGATTTTATCATTTCCATAAAAACATCAACAAAATGTTTGTAAAATTTCTTGCGAATTTCAGCTAATTCATTTTGAGATTTTTCAGGGAAAGCTAATTTTAAATTATTTAAAACAACTTCCTTTCTGTAGCCAACTACATAAAATAGTATTAAATAAATGATATCTGAAATAATATATAAAACCCTAAAAGGTAAAATTGATATTAACCAAATAAGTGGGTAAACTAATATGTAAATGAGTAGATTCATAATTGAGAGTGCAAATATCGTATTTAATTTTTAATACCTGTAAAACTCTAAATATTTATCAGCATTTTTTTATACTTTCGCTGAAATGATAAAATAATTTTAATGGATATAAATAAAATACTTCTTATAATAATTATTGCAAACGTTGCTTTTTCAATAAAAGGATTTAGCGATCGCTTATTTTTTGATAAATATAAATTTCAAATTGGAGCAATAAAACGTGGTGAACAAATTAGAATGTTTACTTCAGCATTTTTACATGTAGATTATATGCATTTAATTTTAAACATGTATGTTTTGTACATTTTTGCACCAATTATAATAGTAAAACTGGGTGTAATTAAATTTTTGATACTTTATTTGGGAAGTTTGGCTGCGGGAAATGTACTAACACTTAGATATCATAAAAACGAATTGTATTATAGTGCGGTAGGCGCTTCTGGAGCAGTGGCAGGAATTATTTATGCAGCCATTTTATTAAACCCAGATATGAGATTAATGATGTTTCCATTACCAATTCCTATTCCTGGTTACATTTTTGGGTTGGGTTATTTATTATATTCTATTTATGGAATGAAAAAGCAGTTAGGAAATGTTGGACATACAGCACATTTAGGAGGTGCAATTGGAGGCTACACATTAATGCTAATTGTTTACCCAGAAGTTTTTTTGAATAGCACTACAACTGTTCTTTTATTAGGTGTTCCAATTGTTTTATTATTGTTATTTGGAGATAGGTTAAAATAAAAAAAAACCAAACATAAGTTTGGCTTTTTTTTGAGCGAGAGACCGGGCTCGAACCGGCGACAGTCAGCTTGGAAGGCTGAAGCTCTACCAACTGAGCTACTCTCGCAATCGTTTGGCAAATATACAATCCTTTTAGACTTCTGCAAGTGTTTTTTAAAGAATTTTAAAACTTTTTTAAGTAATGAAATCCAAGCTTTTTATAACCTTCATTTTCATAAAATGTATGTGATTTAACATTGTGTATATAGGTGTTTAGTTCAGTTGCTTCATAACCAATACTTTGAGCGTAATTGTAAATCCATTTAAACAATTTTTTACCCAATCCTTTGTTTCTATGTTGAGAACTTATAACCACATGATCTGGTTCAATTGTTCTTCCACAATAATGCCTTGTTAAAAACCATAGCCCAGAAATGCCTATTAACTCTTCATTTAAATAAATTCCAACGCATTTATAATGTTGAGATGCCATCTCTAAAATTCGATTTTTCAGTATACTATCAGAAGTACTTTTGTTTAGCTCCTTTAGTAATGGTAATATTATCAGAATATCTTTTGGGTGGATTAATTTTATTTCAATGTTTTCCATATTAATAGTAATTTAGCCAATTCACATCAATAGTATGAAAATTATTTTAGAAACAGAGCGTTTATATTTAAGAGAATTTAAACATTCTGATGGTTTTCATTTTTATCATTTAAATAACGACATTGAAGTACTTAAATATACAGGGAATAAATCTTTTACATCTTTAGAAGCAGCAAATGATTTTATTTTTAAATATGAAGAATACAAAAATAATGGATTTGGAAGATGGGCAGTTTGTTTAAAAGAAACGAATGAATTTTTGGGTTGGTGTGGTTTAAAATTTGATAAAGAAAAAGCAGCAGTTGATTTAGGGTATCGGTTTAATAAAATGCATTGGGGAAGAGGATATGCTACAGAAGCGGCTTTAGCCTGTGTTAATTATGGGTTTTTGAATTTTAACTTAACTGAAATTGTTGGAAGAGCTCATATTGGAAATACAGCTTCCATTGAAGTATTAAAAAAATGTAATTTTATATTCAAAAAACAATTTATATACGATAAACAACCGGCAGTTTTATATACATTAAAAAATGATTGAAATACAAAAAATACAAGCAATAGAAACCTATCCTATTCGGTTAGAAATTTTGCGAAAGAACATACCTTTACCTTATGAGTTTATTGGAGATTTTGATGAAAATACCTTTCATTTAGGTGTTTTTAAAAATGGGAAATTAATAGCTGTTTCAAGCTTTATGAAAGTTGAAAATCTCAATTTTAAAGGATCGCAATATCAGCTTAGAGGAATGGCAACTTTAAATGATTATCAAGGTTTTGGAGCAGGTAAACTAATGCTGAAAAAGTCGTTTTCAATATTAAAAGAGCTAAAAATTAATTATTTATGGTGTAATGCACGTATTAAAGCCATTAATTTTTATGAAAAGCAGGGTTTTCAAACATTTGGCAATAAATATGATATAAAACTTGTAGGCGATCATTACACAATGTTTAAGAAATTATTTGATGAATAAAAAAAGACAACCATACTATATAAATTATTTAATTGGCTTATTTCTTTTAAGCAGTTTACACTGTTTTTCTCAAATGACTTATTCTGAAGCAGATTTAACAGGAAGAGGTAAATTAAATTTAGTTGGAGACACTTATAAATTACAAAAAGAAGCTTCTGAATCATTTATAAATATGCGTAATGAAGCGTTAAAAGTTGGAATATCTATACAAATAGTGTCTAGTTATAGAAGTTTTAATAGTCAGAGGAGAATTTGGAATAGAAAGTATAAAAAGTATATTTCTGAAGGACTTTCGCCTCAAAAATCTATTGAAAAAGTAATAGAATACTCCACAATACCAGGTACTTCTCGCCATCATTGGGGAACCGAAATTGATATAATTGATGGTGCAATTGAGAACCCAAAAAGAATACTTTCTGAAGAAAACTATATAAAAGGAGGGGATTACTCAAACTTAAAAACTTGGATGGATGCTAATTCTGAAAAATTTGGTTTTTATTTGGTATATAACAATAATTCTAATAGAAAAGGATTCAAATATGAGCCTTGGCACTTTACTTATAAGCCATTATCAAAACCGATTTTAGAAATTTTTTTATCATTTGACCTAACGAAATTTCTTCAAAAAAGTAATTTTGGTGGGAGCCAACTTTTTTCAAATAAATTCCTTAATAAATATTATTCAGAACAAATTCTAGACATTAATTTAGAATTAAAGTAAAATACGATTAATATATATATTGTAGTATCCTGAAATAGTTTGACCATTTTTTGAGCTAATTCTGTGTTTTTAATTGTTTTCTTTAATGCGTATTCGTATTTTAAAGTTCTGTTAACTCTTTCAGCAACAGTGTTTTCATAAGGATCGTATTGTTCGGTCATACTCATAATGATTCCATTTTGTTCAGCAAACTCAGTATATTTAGGATTGCAATATTGAAAACCTCTATCGGAATGATGTATCATCTTTTCATTAGGATATTTACGATTTTTAAGAGCCATTTTGAGTGCATCTACACACAATGATACTTTCATATGATTATCCAATTTATAGCCCATAATTTGCTTAGAATAAGCGTCAGTAACCAATGCGAGGTAATTGTGTCCATTTTGTGTTTTAATGTATGTAATATCACTTACCCAGAGCTGCTCGGGTCTGGTTGGTACTTTGTCTTTTACTAAGTTTTTGTATTTGTGATATAAATGATTGGAATTTGTTGTTGTATGATAGTTTCTGCGTTTAGGAATGAGTAGGTTATGAGCTCTTAAGAACCGATAGAACTTGTCACGACCTATTTTAATATTAAGGCTTTTCATTTGAGATTTAAGTTCTTTATGTAACTTAATTCCACCTGTTTTTTGTCCAACTAGTTTACGATAATCTCGTACTAGTTGGATAAGGATTTGTTCTTGAGTTACTTTAGTTTGTTGAGATTTTAAGCGCTTATAGAAGGCTTGTTTGCTAATCCCAAAACACTCGATTAACCATTTTCTTTTAAACGGTCTTGTTTCTTTTTTTGAATCTCGTCGGCTAATGTTTTGGGCAATGACTTTTTTGATAAATCGACTCCAGTAATAAGTTCCATATCCGCAATGATATCTTGCTGGAAGTCTTTTACAAATTCTAGTTCTTCGATACGTTCTTTTAGTTTTTTAATTTCATCTTGTTTACTCATTCCTAATTTCTTTTGCTCTAAAGTACTATATTTTTTTAACCAATAGTCAATAGAAGATCTAGAAATATTGTATTTTTTAGCTGTCAGAAGTTTTTATTGTGTCTGCAACGTAAATTCGATATTCAGAATTTATAGTCATTGATTCGACACATTCGTAACAAGCGTCAAATCCGCAATAACCAATTGAAATCGGTTTAGAGTCTATTTTTTCTCCGTTTAATTTATAAGTGTTCAGAATTGGAACGAAACATTCAGCTTCTCCAAGTGTGATTGTTGAAATGTAGTTTCCATTGGTAGGAATTACTCCGTAAATATGTTCATATTCAGCATCTTTTGAATATTCAGAGCTTAATTTAATATCCATTTTTGGTAAATCAAGAATTTCATCTTTACAACCATATATTTTAATCGGAAGATTTTTTGTTGGGAATTGGTCAATAAATGCTTGAAATTGGTCGTTCACTTTTGGGATTTCCGAAATCTGTTCTTGATGTTTAATTATCAGACTTTTGTCATTCTTATTTTCTGATTTACAACTTGAAATCAGAACTAATGTTATTATAAATAATATTCTTTTCATATGTTTTCTCAAATGCACTACAACGGGTTTGAATATGGCAAGTTGCGGATTTGAAACCGAACTTTTCATAGCTTGTTAATTTTGATTTAAAAGTACTAAAATTATTCTATTAAGACAATTAAGCAATTTGCTATATGCGGTGTTATGTAATGTGGTTTTGAGTTCAAATTTGTCTTTCCATTTTAAAAATCAATCCGTTCCAATTTTAGAATCTGCAATTTTCTCGAACTCTAAATTCATCTTTTTAGTTAGAAAATCTAACTCTTTCAAATTGTTTTTTAAGTTTCAACTTATAATTGGTCAATTGTGCCAAAATTATTCCGTTTCGATGAGTTTTCCTTTTTCATTGCTCAAATTCTTTATAACTTTAAAATCGTACCGATTCAATTCTTAAATTTTCATTCGGCTCGTGAGCTAGACAGTCCAACTTTTTAAACTCATAAAATTCATAATTGAGGATTTCAGAGTGAACTTTGAAATCAAAAAGTAATGCCCTTTTTAGAAGTTCTTAGTTGTTTTAAAGGTGAAACCAAAGATTTTGTTAGGTTAATTGTGTAGTATTCATTACATTACGTTAAAATTGCGATTATTTCTGCGTCCATATAATTGTACTTGTTTAAATTATTTTGCTATGAAAAGAAAACCCACTTATCAAGAATTAGAAAATCAAATTGCTGAACTTCAAAGGCAAAATGATATTCTTCATTTGAATTATTCCATTAAAAACAATGAGAAAGAAAAACAAGCAGAAAAAACTTATGAGGAATTAAAAATAATTGATGAGAAGTATCAATTATTTTTTGAAAAAGCTCCTGATGCATTATTTATTAGTGATTTGAAAGGTGTTACTATAGAAGGGAACCCAGCTCTGGAGAAATTACTTGGATTAAACAAAGAAGAAATTATTGGTAAGAATTTCATGAACCTTGGTTTATTACAAAAAAATGAAATTGGTAAAGTATTAAAGCTTTTGACAAAACGAATATTTTCTAAATCTAAAAAAACTGAGGAATTAACAATAAAACGAAAAGATGGCTCAGAAACTTCTGTAGAAATAAATGTACACTTGATAAATTTCCATGGAAAAAAACATATGCTGGGAATTGCCAGAGATATTACAGAGCGAAAACTGATGAAAATTGCTCTATCAGATTCCCTTGCCTTGATGAGCTATATAGTTGAACACAGCAGGGGTACTATTTCAGTGCATGATAACGACTTGAATTATATATACATAAGCCAGCATTACCTTGATGATTATAAAGTGAAAGAAAAAAATATTATCGGTAAGCACCACTATGAAATATTTCCTGATTTACCACAGAAAAGGAAGGATGTACATCAAAAAGCTTTAATGGGAATAATCTCAAGTTCTGATGAAGATCGATTTGAACGGGAGGACGGCACAGTAGTTTGGACTAGCTGGGAATGCAGACCCTGGTTTATGGCTGATGGTTCCATTGGAGGTATTATAAATCTCTCAGAGGTTATAACTGAACGCAAACAATTGGAAGAAACTTTAAAGGATAGTGAAGCAAAATTTAAAAAATTATCAAACCTAACTTTTGAAGGAATTTTAATACATGATAAATGGATTGCTGTTGATATGAATAATTCATTTTTAGATTTATTTGGTTATTCTTTTAAAGAAATACTGGGGAAAAATATAATTGAGCTTCTTTTCTCCAAAAAAAATCATCAAATTATTTCTAAGAGTATTAAAAAGAAATATATACGACCTTTTGAAATTGAAGGTGTAAAAAAAGATGGTACCATTTTTCCGATAGAAATTGAAGTAAGAGATTTTATTTCAGATAATAATAAGAAACTAGGGGTAGCTGCTATTAGGGATATTTCAGAACGTATAAAAACAGAAACAGAAAATAAAAAATTATCACTGGCAATAGAGCAGAGCGCAAATAGTATTTTAATAACAGATATAAATGGGAATATAGAATACACCAACCCTAAGTTTAGTGAATTAACAGGTTATAAGCTGAATGAAGTATTAGGAAAGAATCCTAGGGTTTTAAAATCTGGACATCAAACAAAGGAATTCTATGATGATTTGTGGCAAACTATTTCAAATGGTAAAAACTGGAAAGGGACTTTTAAAAATGTAGATAAAAATGGTAAGTCTTTTTGGGAGCGCGCAACAATTTCACCTGTAATTGATAAAAATGGAATAATAATCAATTATCTTGCAGTTAAGGAAGATGTTAGTGAATTAAAGGAAAGTGAGGAGAAATTTAAATTGCTTTTGGAATCATCAGAAGATATGATAACCATTCATGATATAAATGGAAATTATTTATATTATAATGGACCTTCTTGTTATGATTTAAGACCAGAAGATGTTATAGGAAAATCACCTTATGACTTTTTTGAAAAGGACAATGCACATAAAATAGTCAATTCTATAGAAAGTGTAGGGAAATCAGGAAAAAGTAAAATGATTGAACTAAATTTAAATTGGTTTAATAAGAAAAAATGGTTTTCTGAGTATTTTTATCCAATTTTGGATGGTCAAAATGGAGAAGTTAAAATTGTGAAAGTATGTAGAGATATTTCAGACCGTAAAAAAGTCGAAATAGAAAATATAAAGTTGTCAACTGTAGTTGAGCAAAGTGCAAATTCAATTATTATTACAGATACTTCTGGCAAAATAGAATATATAAACCTTAGTTTTAAAAAAACTACAGGATACTCTTCTAGAGACTTACTTGGAAAAAGGCTAAATGTATTAAGTTCTCGTAAACATACGTTTGAATTTTACAAAGAACTATGGAAAACTGTTAAAGATGGAAAAATTTGGAAAGGAGAAATTCAAAATAAAACTAAAAGTGGAAAGTTAATTTGGGAGCAAATTACCATATCTCCAATAAAAAATAAAGTTGGAGAAATAACAAACTATTTATTAATTAGCGAGAATATTACCCTTCTAAAAAAAGCTGTAAAATCATTAAAAAAAGCATTAATTAAAGCCAAGGAATCCGATAAGCTTAAGTCATCATTTTTGGCAAATATGAGCCATGAGATAAGAACCCCAATGAATGGTATCATAGGTTTTTCAGAATTTTTTATGGAGCCTAATTTATCTTATGAAAAAAGGGTTGAATATTCAAGAATTGTAATTGAGAATAGCAAACGATTATTAGCTATTGTAAATGATATTTTAGATATTTCTAAAATAGAAGCTGGCATCGTAAAAATTAATTATGAAAAAGTAAATATTAATGAGGTGATTGATGATTTATATTCTTTCTATCAACCCAAAGCCAATGAAAAAGGATTGAATTTTCATTATATAAAAGGGTTAGAAAATAATCAAAGTATTATAGATATTGATAAAACAAAACTGCATCAAGTTTTATCTAATTTATTGTCAAATGCGTTCAAATTTACAGAGGAAGGAAATATTGGATTTGGCTATCAATTGATAGATAATGAACTAAAATTCTATATTGAAGATACGGGCGTTGGGATTAATAAAAAGTTTAATACTAAAATTTTTGAAAGATTTATTCAAGGAAATCATGATGTGAATAAACTAAATACTGGAACCGGACTTGGGTTAGCAATTTCAAAGAAAATTATAGAACTATTTGGTGGTGAAATTTGGTTCGATTCAAGTAAAAAAGGGACTACTATGTATTTTACAATTCCTTACAAAAGAAAAAATTTACCAATTACATCGGCGTTTATTGAAGAGGACAATAGAGGGGATTTGGTGAAAGATAAGGAATTGACAATTTTGGTGGCAGAAGATGAAGAATATAATATGATGTACCTTAATGAATTGTTTACCAAAACAAAATTTAAAATTATTGAAGCAAATAATGGCGCTCAAGCTGTGGATTTATTTAAAAAGCACCCAGAAATAGATTTGGTTTTAATGGATATTCAAATGCCTGTTATGAATGGTAAAGAGGCTATGATTGAAATTAAGAAGGTTAAGCCAGCAGTTCCTGTAATAGCTCTATCTGCTTTCGCTATGGAGTCTGATAAGAAAGATGCTTTAAAAAATGGATTTAACTTTCATTTATCAAAACCAATTAACAGTAAATCACTTTTTGATATAATTAGTAAATATTCAAATTGAATTAAATATTATAAAAAAATTTTTTAACAAAGTTTAGACATTTTTAATTTGGTTAATGATAATAATTTTAGATTGAAACCTACTTTCTGGTTGTGTATTTTTCGTCAGGGTAGTTTTTGTTCTTTCATCTTTATTTGTGATAAGTTGTTTAATTTTTAGTCAACCTATTTTAAGAAAGTACATTTTCGTAATGTTTGCCAACGAGTTTTTATAAGATTTGTGCGACTGGAAAATCGGAGATTTTTCGGACGTAGCAAATCGTTTGTTGAATGTTTGTCAGTTCGTAATTTAGTTTAAATGTAAGCATAAATTTTATGAGGTGTTGTGTGTAGTATTTTTTTCAATCAGTTTATTAAATTCCATTTTATTTGGTAACCAAAACCACATTCCTAAAATTCCAAGAAACAAAATCATTAGTGTATTATCAATTTTTTTCTTTCTTTCAATCGGCATTTTTTTCCAGTTATACCAAATTATAATAGTCATAACTAAAAAATGAAGAATCCCAATAATAAATCCACTCGAAACAAATGATAAAATCCAAATCAGAATATTGTGACTAAATGTTTTATTGTTATTAATCAAAAATACTCCACCACTAAAAATTAAGACAAAATAAATAACTTCAATAAAAGTTAGAGTAATCAGTGAAATTCTTATTTTCTTAATATCAGATTTAAATTTTTCAATATCAGTTTTTGATTCAGTCAATTGTTTATTCTGTTTTAGGTTAAGTTATTGAATTCAGGAATTTGTTCCAATATTACACACAACGGGTTAGAATATGAAAAGTTGCGGATTTGAAAACGCAATTTTCCGATGTTTAAATTTAAGTTTATTATGTTTTAGAAACATTCTATTTTATTGAATTAAGCTATTTTTTATACCCATTGTGCCTGTTGCACAATTCTACTCAAATATAGTTAAAATTAG
>TARA_R110001583_G_scaffold195425_1_pt1 | contig 13061 bp, 10 predicted proteins | sample TARA_R110001583 | Tara Oceans TARA_R110001583 (sample SAMEA4398432) | marine metagenome | biome: Polar Biome; feature: [MES] marine water layer (ENVO:01000295) within the mesopelagic zone...; material: water (ENVO:00002006), including particulate matter (ENVO:01000060) such... | reverse complement strand
GGCGACTGGATGAAAAACAGGTGCTGATTCTTGGGCGCTTACGAACGTCCAACCTTTGAATTGCGTCTGGGTATCAAAAAGCTCCTCCTTTAACGGCACCAGGCATTCGTAAAGGGCCTCACTCTCATCAAGAAAATAATAAGCTTGTTGTAACATCTTAGCGCACTCCAAAGTTCAGCAGCCGATCCAGGACATAGCCGTGGGGGACAGCACGTTCCCTTCGTGCGCACCGTTGAATAATCCAAATCGGTTAATCGCTGGCAACCATTTTTATGGCTTTAACCGCAGCCCACTGGTTGATCTGAGCATCCGAATAACCCAGCTCCGACAAAAGATCTTGCGTGTGTTCGCCAATGACGGGGCTCTGCGCTCGAGAATCGGCAGCAACAAAGGGCGCAAAACCGGGCGCATGCACTAACGGAATCTGACCTAGACCTGCATGATCGATCCAGGCAAAGCTCCCCCCTGCGGTCGCATGTTTATCTTCCAGAAACTCGGTGTAGGTGTTAACCGGGCTGTTCATCACCCCGGCCTCGGTCAGCCCCTGTGCCCAATATGCGGTAGAATTTTTCTCAAACTCGACCCCAATCACTTTCATCAACTCATCCCGATTTGCCACCCGTTTTTCTCGCGTATTAAATCGTAGGTCAGTTGCCAGATCATCACGACCGAGCACTGTACAAAGGGATGCGTAATGGTGTTCGCGCATGGCGGTTATTGCGATATAGCCATCCGTCGTTTTCATATTGCCGACAGGGACATACAGAGGAGCGCCAGTTTGTCCATCCTGGAGATGGTGCTCAATAATTTTAGCCCCCTGAAAAGCCGCTGCCGCCTGCATCATATTACAATCGATATAGCTGCCTTCGCCCCGAAGACCACGAGCCAATAACGCTTTAAGCAAACTTTGAGAAGCATAGAGACCCGTTATAAAGTCAATCGCCACCATGCCCGTTTTAGTGGGGGCACCATTCTGATCTTTGGTAATAGACATCCAACCCGAAAACGCCTGGATCACGGTATCTGTCGTGGGAAGTGTCGAGTAAAGCCCCTGCTGACCAAAACCAGAAACGGAGAGATAAATAACATTGCGGTTGCGCGTCACTACCGAAGGATAGTCCAAGCCGAATTTAGCCATGACTCCCGGGCGGAACGACTCAATAATGACATCGGCCTCATCTACCAGCTTTTGAGCAATCTCAAGACCCGCTTCGGATTTGAGATCCAAGGCGATGGATTTTTTGCCCAAATTGCACGCAACCGCGTGAGAACTCAGGTCACCATACATCTGGCCCAGCGTCCTACACCAATCCCCTTCCAATGGTTCAACCTTGATCACGGTTGCTCCAGATTGCGCCAGCATCAGGCCTGAGTAGGGACCTGCAATGCCCTGACTAAAATCGACAACCTTTAAACCTTCAAGCGGCTGCATTTCACTCATGTTTAACCCACCCCTAATAACAACAATGTAATATTAATTATACATATCATATATCGCATTGCGAAACTTAATTCTGATTTAGACATTGCTGTGTATTTTTAATCCGATGATCTCTACAAGCAAAATACCCAGCCACTTTGACCGACAAGCCATTAGACGCTAACGGATGAGTCTGGGCAGTCTCGAACAAAAACAGCCGAGCCCAGGAGGCGGGATATGAGTTTAATGAGGAAGGTAGACGCTCTATTGAGCTGATGGACAAATAGGATCTATACCTCTTTATCCGTCCCCCTAATGTCTGCCGCAGCTGGGTGAAACTGCTTGAGGTTCAGAGGCTCGCTTTGGTTGAAGAGCAATGCTGACCCATCCTTGCGTCACTTATTAATCAGCGGGGTTAATAACAACCGACCCCGTGTGACCCCGACCCCTGAGAACCTAAAACGCAGGGGTATTGCTCAGCAACGAACAGCAAGGCTACGCCGAGTTGACCGACCGACCTCAATGCGGGAATAGCGCAGGCTGCACCCCGGAATTACCGATCTTTGCGCAGGCGCATCAGCCCTTCCTGTGCGGTACTGGCAACCAGTCGGCCATCCTGGGTGAAAAATTTGCCGTAATTCAGGCCACGGGCATTGCCAGTCCAGCTGCTTTCCAAGTGATAGTAGAGCCACTCGTCGGCACGAAAACGGTCGTGAAACCAGATGCTATGGTCCAGGCTGGCAGGTTGCATGCCCGGTGAAAAAACTGACAGGCCATGGGGTCGCAACGAGGCGCCGTACAAATACAGATCAGAAAAATACGCCAGCATCGACTGATGAATAGCGGGCCGGTCGGGCAATGGGCCTCGAGTGCGCAGCCAGACACCTGTTTGCGGCGCTTGTGGCTCGGGGGCAAACCAATCGATGGGAGAGGTATGGCGAATATCCAGCGGTTGAAAGGTAATTTTCTTACTGGGGTTGGCGAGAACAACCGTATGGCGATTCCAGCGCTCGCTCTCATCAACCAGCGCAGCAGGCGGGAGCGTTTCAGGCATGCTGACTTGGAAATTGCGGCCCTCTTCCTTGGCCTGAAATGAGAGTGAGGTGATAAATATGGGTTTGTCGTTTTGAGAGGCCACCACCCGTCGGGTATTAAAACTGCCGCCGTCACGGATATTCTCTACGCAAAAGATCACCGGCAGTTCAGGCTTACCCAAACGGATAAAATAGCCATGGGAAGAGTGCACAATCCTCTCCGGTGGAACGGTATGCAGCGCCGCGCTCAGCGCCTGCGCCAGGATTTGACCACCAAAAATCTGATTAAGTAGCACCGGGACATTGTCCCCCGCGAATGAACTCTCATCAATTTTCCGCAGGTTAATAATTTCAATCAACTTTTGTAGGTCGTCAGACATCAGTACCTCTTCGTATCTCAATAACCTGCGCCGATAACTAGCGGAATAAGGTGACAGACATTGAACTAAACTACGCCTGTACATCGCAAAAAACAGCGACCAGCGAGTAGCCGAAAAACCCATCCACTGTGTATCCGAGGTGAATGTGCATAAACGATCCACTGTGAAAGTCGCGTTCCAACGCATTACGTTTGGCGTCCTGCTATTCGCCAGCACGCTAAGTAACAGCGCTGTGCCCATAACCATTGCCGTAAGCAATTACCACCCCTACAACAATGAACAGGGTCAGGGGCTAGTCACTGACCTCTATCGTGCCGCCTTTGCCGAGGTCGACCAACCTATTACGATCATCACCACACCCATTCGGCGCGGTGTCAGCATGCTACTCAACGGCCAGATTGATGCCCTGTCATCGGGCAACATGTTTGCCCAAGGCGCTCAAAAAGAGCTAATTACCTGGACGCCCACCTTCAAGGTAACCATGGCCAGCTTCTTTCTCAGACCCGGCCCGCACGCGCCCCAATCCCTGACCAGTTTGAGTGATTTGCGTGCTTACCGCGTCGGCTCTGTGGTCAATTCGACCGCCCTGAACCTGTACTTACTGCATAATATCGCGGTAACACAGCTGCAAACGCCGGACCAGCTGCTGCATATGACTCAACGAGGCCGGCTCGATTATTTCAACGTAACCCTGCTCAGTGGCCTGCTGTTGATCGATAAGCATTACCCCGCTAGCTGGCAGCAGTTTGACCAGCATCCCTGGTACACAGTCGATCCCGGCTTGTCTTTTTTAAAAGGCGATAACGAGGCGCTTAAATTGCAGGCGCGCTACGAGATAGGCCTCGCCAACATCAAAAAAAATGGTCGCTATCTGCAGATCCTCGAAGCTTACTGGGGCAAAGGCAATGTTCCCAAGCTAGCGCTTCCGGTCGACCTCCAGCGGTACGGGGTCGAGCGTATCGACCCGTCCCGTTTCCACGCGCTGAAACGTGACAGCAGTGGCAAGCTGATTGAGGCCCCCTGAACAGACAGCCGTGATAACGTTGCTGTTTAAGCAAGATCACTATTAACCGTAGCCAGGGCAACCAGCTACAGCCGTAAAGCGACACGATACTCGGTTTCCAGACGACCTACGACCCCATTAATGGCCGCCTGCAGATGGCCAGTAAAACCACGAGAAAACAAGCCCTAGAACATCGTATTGGGCAGTAGCAACGACAGGATAGGAAAGGCCATCAACGCGATCAAGACGATGATATCCATCACCAGAAAACGCATCACCCCCATAAAAATGTCGTACACCGGCACCGAAGGTTTAGTCACGCTAGCAATCACGAACACATTCAAACCGACAGGTGGCGTAATCAGGCTGATCTCAAGCAACTTAATCACGACCACACCAAACCAGATCAGATCCAAGCCATAACCTTCCACCATCGGAACCAGAAATGGCAGCGTCAAAACCAAGATACCCAGCGGATCCAGAAACATGCCCAGAAGCAGATAGACGCCGGCGATCATCGCCAACAACAACCACAGTGAGACGTCAGCAGAAGCGACTATATCGACCAGCGCGGGCGCCAACCCTGTCAAAGCGACGAAACCAACAAAGATCTTGGCACCGGCAGCGATAAAGAAGATGGTGGTTGTCTGGGTACAGGTCTCCTTCACCGACTCAACGAACTGGCTCCAATCGAGTTTTTTCTGCAAAACACCAATAACAACGGCTATAAACGCACTAATCGCCGCTGCTTCGGTCGCGGTGAAAACCCCACTATAGATGCCGCCGATGATGATCGAAAACAATACCAGTGCGGGCCAACACTGGATCGCCGCCTTGCGACGATCGCCACGAGCGAGCTCAACGTCGGGAACCGGCGCCGCTTCAGGGTTACGCTTGACCCAGATGTAGATCACCAGCAGAAAACCAGCCAACGACAGCAGACCGGGAATCACCCCCGCCAGAAACAGACGATTGATCGACATCTCGGTAAAAATACCGTAGATAATGAACAGCACACTCGGAGGAATCAGCGATCCCAGGGTGCCACCCACCGCCACGGTGGAGCTAGCCAAACGTTTATCATAACCGGCACTGAGCATCTCAGGCACGCAGATCCGTCCCATCGCAGAGGCGCAAGCGATGCTGGATCCGGTAATCGCCGAGAAACCGCCGCAGCCAAACACCGAAGCCATCGCCACTCCACCCGGAATTTTCATCAACCAAACCCGGGCTGCACGATAGATATCCGTAGTCATACCGGTGTGATAGGCGATATGCCCCAACAGCACAAATAGCGGAATCATGCTCAGGTCATACGAATGCACCAGATCGAAGGTGTTGCCAGCGATCATAGACAGCGTCGGGGAAAGTGCACTCTCGACGTCAAACCCACCCCTACGTATGGCAAAGAAAATAAAAATAAACGCTGACGAAACGCCAGCCAACGTGAATGCAATCGGCACCCTGAATGCCAGCAGCAGGATCGCACAGGCAAATCCGACCAGCCCTAAAGTTAATGGATCCATGAACTAGCCCTCTTCAATGATTTCGTGGTCAACAGCGCCGCGCTCAACCAGATAACCGGTATCGCCAAAAATAGCAGCTCGGACATCGGCAACGCAGATCAAGGCTAAGCGCACTACAAAGAGTACTGCTCCAACCAGATAGGCCAGCCGACCCGGCCACTCGGGAAGATCCAACTCGCCAAAGAAATAGGCTCCTGATTCAGCCGCGTGGGCAAACTCTTTCCATGCGGCTAAGGCGAGAAGAGACAGGGCCACAAGGCTGAGGATCGAGCCGATGGCCAGCGTCCACAATTTAAGACGCGGACCCATCCGATTAAACAGAAACTCGATAGTGATATGGCTGTAATTTGCCGTGACATACGCCAACGGCAGAAAGATCGCGCCCACCATCAATTCACTCACGATCGTCACATTATCGGGGATCCCGTTGCCGAACAAATTTCGCATAACAACGGTCACAGTGATCATCAGCCCGAGTGCTACGATGCACACTCCGGCGAGCGCTAACACACCCAGTTCAAGTTTTTTTAACATGACAACCGCCTCCGACGGTATGAGTAATTATTATTGTGCCGACCAAAGCGCTGACTTACACCGTCAGCACGAGCCATCCATGGCCTTGATACCCATCCAGCAACCTTATCGAGTCGAGCCCAGATCAATCAATTAACGCGCCCAGGGGTAGCCTTTGTCATCACGCTCCTGGCTATACTTGTTCACCGCTGCGCGGTACTGTTCTACCAGTACAGCGCCATCCAGACCGCTGGCGGAGGCTTGCTTGACCCAATCAGCGATGTATGTCTCACCCGAAGCAACCAGCTTGGCGGTATCTGCAGCAGAGAAACTCAGCATCTCAAGACCCGCAGCTGCCAACGTCTTCTCACCATCAACCTCACCCGCCAGCACATTCATCCCATGATGATCAACGAAGTCAGCAGCGACCTCATCCAGCACCGCTTTCTGTGAGTCACTCAGACCATCACGAACGTCTTTATTCATGAAGATACCGAGACCGGTAAAGACCCCCCAGCCCATCTTAGTCACGCTAGTGGCAACTTCGTTATGCTTCAGTACCGCCGAGGCAGACATATAACTTTGGGTGCAATCAAGCAGACCAGTATCCAAGGCCTGATAGGCCCTGTAGATACTCATATTGACGGGACTGGCCCCCAGATCGGCAAACACCTTGCCGTAAGCACTGATACCACGGATCTTTTTACCCTGAATATCGGCAAGTGATTTAACCGCATCACCCTTACACACCAGCGCGATCTCGCCGACGTTATAGGGGGCGACATAGGCCAGATTCTGCTTGGCCAAATTAGCCTTCACCGCAGTATTTTGCATATGGTCGTTAAGCGCACGAACAGCGACCCAGGGGTCTCTATTTTGAAACGGCAGATCGCCGATGGCGGGGCCCACCAACTCCTGAGGGAAATAGCCCTGGATGATCGAGCCCATATCCGCCACTCCGGTGGAGATCGCCTGGCGTGCCCCCCTGGCCTTGAATAGCGCGCCTCCCCACTGAATATTGATCGTCAGATCACCACCGGAACGCTTGGCAACCTCGTCAGCAAACCACTGAATATCTGCCGCACGGGCACCCCGGTTCGGAGACGGCTCACCGAAAGTCAGTGTGGTTGCAGAAAATGCCGGTACGGCGCTTAAACTGACTGCGGCCAAGGTTGCTGCCAAAGCCATCTTCTTTACTAGTTTCATCGTCCAATTCCTCGATACTTGATGTAAGTCTAGCCGTTCTTATTATTTTCGCTATGCGAAACCATATATCGCAAAGAGAGTATAACTCTACATAAATGGACCACAAGGTGCAATAGGCAAAAACCGCGCAGCACAACGACACGCCCCAGACCATTTATCCTTAATTCAGCTGACTGAATCAGAAGGTACCAAAAAGTAACCTCTATAAACAAAGAGTTAACACGAGAAACACTGGCAGTACGTACAGGGTGCGCTGGCTAACGCTGAACTTATAACGCAATATTTACGCGGTATTAATTTTCACCTTGCAGAACTGTGCATATCATTATGAGCTGACTAAGATCACCGGGATACTGCTCATCGACTCTGATCAATATGCCAGTGCAATAAGCCTCTATCAGTGGGTACCCGAAATTCATGACGATAACCCCGAGCGCCCCAAGCAGCCTCTGCCGAGCAGATAGCCTCCTTTACCCGGAGCTGAATCGGTTTAAAATCAACAGGAAAGAAAGTTCGTTGTTGCACCTCATTTTATGAGGGTTCACTCCAGCCTAGTCTGGCGCCATCGGACGGCTCACGAACGCTAGCCGACGCACGGAATGGGTGGGGCGTTGCCGGGATCTGACTCATGCCTGGAATTACCGCTATGACCACGGATAAAGACACCACTAATGCCTAGATCCGCTGAGCCGTTTCGACTATTGGGTGACCACGGAAAAAAGGTGTCCAGGAGGTAGCTGTGGTCTAATTAAAGCGGCGAGTAGCATCAGGCCAGCATGCTCACCCAGAGTTGGTGGCCGCATCAGGCTCGCGACCAAAACCTACTAACCACAAAAGGGAGGGCGGGTAGACGATGCGCTGATCGACATTCGCAAGGGAGCGATCTGCGGGGTTTTACCACCTAACGCTGATCAACAAGCGGCATACCTGCCCGCACAAAAGCCGACAGCATGGTTGAACTATAACGAAGGGGTGCAAGAACAGCAAGGGTACACCCCTGCAGTAGCAAGAAATAAAAGGAGACTCGCAGATAGAACCGCTATCGACTCTACCTCCCTGCGCGAAGGTTACCAGGCTAGGTACAGGGAAAAGAATCTAAGAATAGGTTGAGGATTACCCCATTCGCACAACAGGTTAGTCAGTTTGATGGCCGAACAAAGAGGGTGATGACAAGAGCGTAACCATCAAACCCCGGCAGCAACAATATCCCGAGCCATGTGAATCAGTTGGGGCGCAATGGTGTCTTCTAACTGCTCTGGAGAGGTCAGATAAGAGGGACCTCCACTGGTAAGAACTACGATTCGGTCTTCTTGCAGCCGAACAGGGACAGCAACGGAGTTAACATTACGGTCCCAATCGCCGAATGAAACCACATAACCTTTTTCCTGATAGTCGGTAACCGCCTGGTCTATACCCGCCGATATCTTAGGCCAGTCATCACCGGCCCGCTCTTCAATGAGCCCGGAAAAAACGGACCGCTCCTGCTCTGGAATCGCCGCCAAAAAAGCCCGCCCCGAGGCACTGGTTGCCATCGCCACCCGGGTTCCTACCTCATAACGTAACGCCTGAGCTTGGTCCCCACGGCACCATTCGACAAAGATCATCGACATCCCCTCCCGAGTCGCCAACCCCACCGACGCTTCGACACGCTTCGCCAGTTCATCCATATATGGTTTGGCTACCTGGCGCACTCGCAAGCTTGCGGTGTAAGTATTACCCAGGGCCAGCACCCCCGCTTCGAGCTGATATTTTTCGAGTCGAGTCGAGTAGGTCAGATAACCCAGCTGAGTCAGCGTATAGGTCAAGCGGGAGATAGTGGGTTTTGGCAGGCCGGTAATGGCCGCGATGTCCTGATTGCCGAGCACCCCACCTTTTTGCCCAAACGCGCGCAAAACATCCAACCCGCGGGCCAAGGCTTCAACGAACTTTCGATCCTTGGTCTCGCCTTTAAGTCTTGGGTATTCCAGTATTTCTTTCATCTGTGTCCGATTTTGTTGCCAGCGATAATTGAGACAAGTATACATGCCAATTTTCTTATTATACACACAGTAAAACAAAACCCTTTTCCACAATAACAGATGCGGAGAGTGCCATAGACTATCGAGGCCGTGAAGCTGAACGAATGCTAACGGCAGTAAGCGACTACCGTTAGTTCATCGTTAACTATAGATAGATAAGTTGACCGCTGATTTCGAACGCTACAGCTATTAGTTGAATGCTTGGATGCCCGTGATCGCACGGCCCAGAATCAGTCCGTGCACGTCGTGAGTCCCCTCGTAGGTGTTTACCGCCTCCAGGTTCATCATGTGACGAATGACATGGAACTCGTCTGAGATGCCGTTGCCGCCATGCATGTCACGGGCAACCCGGGCGATATCCAGCGACTTGCCGCAGTTGTTACGCTTGAGCAGCGAGATCAGTTCCACCGGGCACTGCCCCGCGTCCATCAGTCGGCCCATCTGCAGACAGCCCTGCAGCCCGAGGCTGATCTCAGTCTGCATGTCAGCGAGTTTTTTCTGGATCAGTTGGGTGGCGGCCAGAGGCCGACCAAACTGCTTGCGGTCAAGGGTGTATTGGCGTGCCGCGTGCCAGCAAAACTCGGCAGCACCCAGAGCGCCCCAGGCGATGCCGAAGCGGGCTTTATTGAGGCAGCCGAACGGGCCCGCGAGGCCTTTGACGTTGGGCAGCAAGTGCTCCTCGGAGACCAGCACATCGTCCATCACAATCTCTCCGGTGATGGACGCGCGCAAGCTAAACTTGCCCTCGATCTTCGGGGCGGACAGCCCCTTCATGCCCTTCTCTAGCACAAAGCCACGAATCACCCCGTCGAGCTTGGCCCAGACCACAAATACGTCGGCGATGGGACTATTGGTTATCCACATCTTGGCGCCTTTAAGCAGGTAACCGCCGTCGACTTTCTCGGCGCGGGTCCTCATGCTACCCGGATCAGAACCGGCATCCGGTTCGGTCAGGCCGAAGCAGCCGATCCACTCGCCGGTTGCCAGTTTGGGCAGGTATTTCTTGCGTTGCTCTTCGCTACCGTAGGCGTAGATGGGGTGCATCACCAACGACGACTGCACGCTCATGGCTGATCGGTAGCCGCTGTCGACACGCTCGACTTCGCGGGCTACCAGGCCGTAGCAAACGTAGCTGACGTTGGCGCAGCCGTACTCTTCGGGCAGGGTAGAGCCCAGCAGGCCCAGTGCGCCCAGTTCACGCATGATCTCGGGATCAAACACCTCGTGGCGGTTGGCCTCCAGGGCACGGGACATCAGCCGATCCTGGGCGTAGTCGCGGGCGGTGTCTCGCACCATGCGTTCTTCTTCGGTCAGTTGCGCATCCAGCAGGAACGGATCTTCCCAGGAGAAAACAGGACGGTTGGAATTCTGAGTCATGATATCGAGACCTCGATTATTTGTGGGGGTTTAAACGTTGTAAACCAGACTATCCGAAGATAATTAACGCTTAAAAATGACGACTGCTGTGAAGGTTAATTATCGGCTAAAAAAAGAGCCAGGCTTTCAGTGAAGGGGCCTAATCACACTGGCTCAACGATGAAGGGCAAGATGATGGGCCGTGCTCAAGGGCCAACCTGCTTGCCAGTCAAATCAAACTAGATTAAAACCCGTATTTGGCGGAGAACTGCAGGCGATCGGCTTTGACATCTGCCTTGGTGGTGTCAAAGAACTCCACCTCGCGGTGCTGGACTTCAACACCCAACGTCACCGCCTTGGCTACATCCCAGAGGATGTTGAGGTGCACGGATTGGGACCCATCCAAAAGATTCGCAGATGCGACGTTATTGTCAGCCTTGGTGGCAGAAGCTACCAGCGTCGAGCGAACACCCTCGGCCCAGACATGCCTGTAGGCTACGGACGCTCCGTAGGAATTAACGACATCGAAGGTACTGCCCGAGCCTTCATGACCTCTGTGTGCCGCCAGACCCATATAGCGACCTAGCGCACCGCCGTTCAACTGCACTCGCACATCGTCACCATTACTCAGTTTGACCTTGGCGTTGAGACTCAACGCCCCCGCAGTTTTAGAATCGTCATTGTTGATTTTCAGCTGGCGAACCATCAGTGCAGCCGAGGCATGGACGGTCTTGGTGTTGTAGTCGTATTTAGCGATCAGATCGGGAATACTATTTTTATCTGTACCGTAACTGCTCGGATTTTCAGCCGCTACTGACAGCTTGCCACTGCCCATAGGGATGGTGTAGCGAACCTGCGCCTGACGGTTAAATATCGCGCTGGTAGGCTGGGTGAAATCTATAATTTCGGGGAGGGTATGGAGATCCATAAAGGTGGACCATGTCTGGCCCATCAAGACGTTATTCAATGTGCCGTAGGCATGACGCAGACGCAAGCTATGAGAGTTTGAAACGGTCTCGGTTCCAGCAGCTCCGTAGAGGTCAAATTCAACATGGGTCTTCAAGGTGCCTTCACCTTTTGGAGTGGCTGTCTTCAGCCAAAAACGCGACTGCCTAGCGGACATATCGATGGTCGCATCAGCATCTTTATCTATACCTTTTACAGTACCGGCAGGAGCAACGGTGCCGGAAATATCGTAGCCAGGATCATTGTAGCTAACATCAAACTTAGCGTAGCCGCCCAGATTTACCTTGGTGTCACCGGCGTCAAATTCGAACGCATGGCTTAGGCTCGCGAACATCGTCGCACTTACTGCAGCAACAAGCAGGGATGTATTCTTGTTCATTTTTCAATCCTTACGTGGTGGGTTGTGGCTTATTATTCTTAGATAAATCGCGGTTATTATTTCTGCTATGCGGAACCGAGTTATATTTATACGGTATCTAATATCATTAATCAATGTGTGTTTGTTTTTTTATACGCTTAAACTCTACTTTAAAGCAGGCTCAGCAACAGGTAGAACGATGTGTGTGTGGGGAGCATGAGGGCACTAGTGTGCGAGACATGAAGGGGCTGATCTGCCGATAACAGCGATTTAATTATTTCGCCGCTCGTGGGGTTGTTCGCTCGCATTCGATTCAGAAGGAACCGGATCTGGCGCGTGTGGAGTGTAACTAACGGAGTGATACAGAGCCCCCGGCTCGAACCCAAGGGTCAAAAGGGAGTGGTGTCTGCCTCAGAGAACAGGCTTCGTTGATAGGCATTTAATGCAAAAGTCATTAAACATCAAAACAGGAGGCAGCCTGTCCGCTTTTATATCTCAGCACCGCGCGAACGGTTTAGTTCGTGGACACAAAGGAGCCGCTGGAGATCCCTCTGCCTAGACTTTCCAGCATCAGCCTAATTTCCCTTAAGCGGACATTGCCCTGAGTTGCCGGTTGCAGTGTTAGACAGGAATGCGTACCCGACCTTAGGGCATTCTTCCTCTGAATAATCGAGCTTCCCGAAAGCGGACGTTTTTGTACCTGCTGCCCAACACCGCAGCTGCGAGTTTCCGGTCACAGAGGATCACTCGCATCAGGTGTAAGCGGATTCCTGCTATATCGTCAAAACAACTGAGACTGATCCACCTTCCATCAGATAACTGGCTGCCTCAAAAACTGAAGCGTACATCGCTATGGACGGTTGGCCTGAGAATACCTGCACTAAGCAATCATGACGGCAAAAGAAGATCAAAAAGATTAACGATTGCCTTCCGCAGACAGTTAACGACAACAAACCGAAGTAAACCGAGAACTAGCTGTATAAATACTCACCGCCATTTTCCATCGCACGTTTGTACGCTGGTCGCGCATGAATGCGAACTACATAATTATTAATATTGGGATAGTCATGTTGCTCAAACCCGCGCCAAACTAGCGCTTCGAGGGGAAAGCTCATTTGAAAATCAGCGCCGCTGAGCTGTTCCCCGGCAAACCAAAGGTTATGGCTAAGGTGGTTCTCAATATGAGCAAGGCTGCGATCCAGATTGGGGCTCAGGTATCCCGACATCACCTTGCCGCTGTCAATGGCCATCTATTTTGATCCACCTTTGGCCAATAAAATT
>TARA_R110001583_G_scaffold31676_2_pt1 | contig 13062 bp, 10 predicted proteins | sample TARA_R110001583 | Tara Oceans TARA_R110001583 (sample SAMEA4398432) | marine metagenome | biome: Polar Biome; feature: [MES] marine water layer (ENVO:01000295) within the mesopelagic zone...; material: water (ENVO:00002006), including particulate matter (ENVO:01000060) such as...... | reverse complement strand
AATAGGGATGCTTTTTAAATTTAGTGTCTTCATTTTCATTTGCTTCCACCTTTTTTATTTTCCCAGTTGTTAAAACCAAATCATTATCCCTAATATAAAAATTAAAGTCATCTTGTATATAGCCGGGTATCTTCAACTCGTAATGATAACTAAAATCGGTTTCTGTTATTTCTTCAGAGGGTTTATTTGTTGCTGATTTTAAATTATCACTAAAAGTATTCTTATTAGAATAATCCCTTCTATCCTTGATTAGACACATTTCCAAACTTTTCTTTTTCAGCTTTAATTAGTGACATGATTTTAATGTTTTAGATTCATTTATGGATTAATACAATATTAATCACGTTTCCTTATTTTAGTATTGGAATTTCGATTAGATGAACTAATAGGTGTTCTATAAACAGGTATTTTTTCAATATTCTGCCTTTGCTCACTTAAGTAGCAGTTAATTGAAATTTATTTTTTTTTGAAAAAGAGATTTAGAAACTCTTAAGAATGGCTTTATAACCTTTATTTTTTAATATAAATATTTATTCTTTGATATTTACTTTTATTTCAGGAACTCCTACAATTTCATAGGTTCCAGAAGCAAAATTAACATCTCCTTTTGTAGCTTCAATGGCAATTAATAGCTTGCTGAATAATTCTGTTTTGGTAGCACGTCTTTTTTTGTAATTTACAATATATCTCAACGTAAATTCCACCCAATTATCATTGGCTATTAATGAAACCATGGGTTCGGTTTGTGCTTCTTCCAATTTGTATTTATTTTTCAAATTCTGCCATAAATCACTGGATTTTTGTGTAAGATCTCCGGCTACTTCATTACCTATTTTTAGAAGTATTTCTTTAGTTTTATCATAATTGCTACCATATTTAATAGGGATTTTTATTTCATCCCATAAAAAAGGAAAATCACCAGAATAATTAAAAACAGGTTCTTTAAACACATAGCTATTGGCTATTAAAACAATCCTGCCATTATATAAATCGCCATCTACCCATTGCCCGGTTTCCATAAGTGTGGTTCGCAAAACACCAATATCCATAACATCTCCTTTTATACCTCCTAACTGAACCCTATCACCAGACTTATAAAAACCACCCAGTAAAATGGCAAGCCAACCTGCGAAAGATGCTATAACTTCCTGCAATGAAAACGCAATACCGGCACCGGCAACACCAAGAGCTACGGTTAAACCCCCAAGTTTATTGCTGTAAACGACTGTAATAAGTACTACAGATAATATAAAGCCTATAAAACTTCCAAATTTTTTAGCCCGATACCTATTATCACTGTCTTTAATTTTTGAAAATATATTTCTTTCAATTAATTTAATGATCAGCCAAATAATGACAATTCCAATAACAATGGTAGCAATTTTACCTACGGTTGGGTTAAACAGAATTTTTTTTAGTTCCTCATCCATAACTTTATTTATTATTAAGTTCAGAGATCATTTGTTTCAATTCTTGAATTTCTTTGGTTGAATGAGCAATTTCTTTTTCGGCTTTTATATTAACCTGATAATCGTTTTCGGCTCTGATTTCAGAACGTTTTCCTTGTAAATTTTGACCAACCAACAACAAAGGCATCAAAAATATTCGCACCATGTTTGTTGCAAATTCCTCCGATTTTTTTAAATCACTTTTATAGATATGATTTGTATTTCTGATTTCCATAATATATTTATTATAACAGTAATTAAAAATACAGTATTTATTTAGTATTTTTTTGTGTTTTAATCATATACATGGCCTTCTTGTTTCCAACGACATCATTTAATTAAAAAGTTTTTTCGGATACAATGCATTCATGCAAACAAGAACAATCTAATCTTAATCATCCTCTTTAGCTTTAAAATTAAAGGCTAAATAAAGTTTTTGGAATGGCATGAAAACCTGTTTTCATAACAATTTCTTGGATTTTCGTAATCTCTACCGGTTTTTTGGTGTGAATGGTGAATTCATTTGGGTAAATATCCAAATTAAAAATGACGTCTTTCACACCATCTAACTTCAATAAAAGCTTTTTAATTAATTCAAAATCAGCTGTTTCATTAGCATTGGTACCAAATGTTTTTCCATGATTGCCTGGAATAATGTTTTCTGATATAAATCCCATATTATTTATTTTTTTAAATTTAAAAATATTACATAATAAATGTAATGATAAAATAATTTAATCATTGCTACTTTGGTAGTAATATCACTATTTTTTATATAAATATGATAAGGTCAACCTGCCATATTTTAAACCTTTAAAAAGAGTTTTGAATGATAAATATGGTTATCTTATAAAATGTAATTTTAGCTTTTAAACAGAACAGAATTTATGATATTTACAATATTAATTTTTGCAATCATTGTAATTTTTGCTATTTATTCATTTACAAAATTAAAATCAAAACCTGCATCAATTTTCCCAAAACACTGGCATGAACTTTTAATTAAACATGTCCTTTTTTATAAGATGTTAACTGTGGAAAAGCAAATGATTTTTCAACGACGGATCATGCAATTTTTAAGCGAAGTGTATATTGAAGGCGTAGATATTGAAATTGAAGAATTAGATAAGATTCTTATAGCTGTAAGTGCGGTAATTCCTGTTTTTGGTTTTAGAGAATGGCGTTATAATAATTTAAGTGGTATTTTATTATATCCAGATGCTTTTAATGAAGATTTAGAGTTTGAAGATCAGGCCCATTCTAAAATTATAGCTGGACTTGTAGGAACAGGTCGTTTTGAAAAGCAAATGATTCTATCAAAAAAAGCCCTGTATTCAGGGTTTGAAAACAATAATGATACATATAATACAGGTATTCATGAATTTGTGCACCTTATTGATAAAATGGATGGGATTACAGATGGTGTTCCTGAGCGGCTTATAGAACATCCGTATGTTATACCTTGGTTAAAATTGATACATAAAGAAATGGAAGCTATTAATGATAACAAATCTGATATTAGAAATTATGGAGGCACCAATGAAGCTGAGTTTTTTGCTGTGGCTTCAGAATATTTTTTTGAACAACCAGGCTTAATGCAAGAAAAGCACCCAGAATTATACAGGATGCTTGTTGCGTGCTTTCATAAAAACTAGGGCTAACACCCTTTTAAACATTTACATAATTTATCAATAAAAGAGCAAGTGTAGCAGTATAATAGTAATGATAATTTTGATTTTTTTCACTTAATTTAAATCAATTCTTTGGTTGGGATAACCAATAGAGGAATTTCAGAATGTCTTACAATTTTGGCAGCAATGTTTCCTAAAAGCAAATTTTCAACACGGCTTTGACTATGGGTTCCTAAAATAAGTAAATCAGCACCCCATTCTTTTGTAAACTCTAAAATAGCATCATGGGCATCACCTTCCAAAACCTTGACTTTTAAATCTGGTTCTCCTAAATATTTAGCAGTTGTTCCAAGAAATTTTTTTGCTTCTTTATGTAAATCGTCAACCAACTGAATACTACTTCTAATTAAATAGCCGTCATAACCCATGATTGGGCCATAATCAATAGCGTAAAAAGAGGCATCATTAACCACGTGTACTAAAATTATTTCGGCATTTAACGCTTCAACGTAACTATACCCTATTTTTGCTATTTTTTCGGCGGCTGGACTGGTATCCAACGCAATACATATTTTTTTCATTTATTTATATTTTATATGATTATAATGAATTTGATTTAACTTTAATAAAAATTGAATTCAGAAAAAATATTTTATAAATTCATAGCACCATAATAGGCAGCACCTAATAATGGTGTTTTTTCATTTAAAACTACTTGAACGGGTATTAATTCCAGCAATACATCTAAACGGCCGGATTGCACAAAGCCCCTTTTAAATATAGCCTTATCCATGCCCTTTAATATTTTTGGCACAATACCTCCACCAATATAAATACCACCGGTCGCCTTCATTTTTAGAGCAAGTTGTGCTGATTCTATAGCTAAAAACCTGGTAAATAAGTCGAACGCTTCCTTACAAATAAGGTTTTTGCCTTCCATCGCGTATTGACTAATCAATGCCGATGGATCTTTTTCCAACATGGCTTTTTTAATCCATTCCGGTTCAGGTTGTTTTCTGTACTCAATCAAGAATTGATAGATGTCATACATCCCAGGGCCAGACAATACCCGTTCCCAACTTACATGTTTATATCTTTGGTGCATATATTCCCATAAAGCCTTTTCCAAATCGGTTCTTGGGCTAAAGTCACAATGGCCACCTTCAGATGCAAAGGGGTGATAGTGTGAGCCATCCCAATACAATCCAACTTCCCCTAAACCTGTACCGGGAGCTATAATGACAGCATTTCCTGGAACATTAGCTCCTTCTTTAATGGTTTTGAAATCTGTTTTTTTAAGCGCAGCTAAACCATAGGCATTCGCTTCCATATCATTTATAATAGTGACTGAATGTGCCCCTAATTTGTTAGCTATTTTTTTACCATCTATTTCCCAAGGAATATTTACGCCTTTCACTTTGCCTTCAATAACGGGTCCTGCAACACCCAAACAAATACTATTTATGGTAGGTAACCCTTTACTGGAAAGCGCATTTACCATATCTAAAAATGAGCTGTATTTTTTAGTGGAAAATGTTTTTTCAGTTAGTGTTTTAAATTGACCTTCTACTATTTGAAAAAGCGCTAGATTTGTTTTTGTTCCGCCAACATCGCCCGCCAAAACCACACCATTATTGGGTATATTGTTTTTGTTATTGCCAAAAGACAAAGAAATTATGGACTTATTAATGGGTTGTAATTTTATATCTTTATGGTTTGGCATAATATTTTAAATTAAGCAATGGTTATATTTTTATCAAGATATATATTTTGAATCATATTTAGAAGTTTAACACCTACTTTCATTGATTTGTGAAAGGCCTTCCTTCCAGAAATGTTAATTTAATTTATCTTAAAAATCCACCTGCTTTGCAGGTGGTAATGTTCTGATGGCTGTGCCTTATATTTGCACTATGGGTAAATATAAGAAACTTATCCACGTTGTTTATAAATGTGAATACCATATTGTTTGGGTTCCAAAATATCGGCTTCGGATATTAAAGGGTGCACTAAAGGAATTGGTGGGTCAAGATATAAGAATGCTTTGTGAATGGAAGAATTGGGAGGTTGAAGAACTGAATGTTCAGGAGGATCATATTCATTTGTTGGCATCAGTTCCCCCCAAGGTTTCGATTTCAAAATTGATGGGTATATTGAAGGGTAAGATAGCCATAAAGCTTTTCAAGGGTCACCCCCAGTTGAAAAAGAGACCCTATTGGGGCAATCGCTTCTGGGCTCGTGGATATTTTGTGAGCACAGTTGGATTGGATGAGGAAATGATTAAAAAACATGTCAAGTACCAAGAGAAGGAAGAAAAACGGGTTGAGGGGCAGCAACAAAGATTTGATTTTTGACACTTGTCTTTGACCGCCCCGCCCCCTATGGGGCTAACCAAAGCCACCTTCTAAGAAGGTGTGATTTTTACTGGAAAATTTTGCTTGAGCTGTTTGAAAAGCAACTCTATTTGCCATCTTATCTTGTACAGGGCAGCTATCAAATCTGCCATTAGCCCAAACAGATCGGTGATAAACTCAAATTCCCTTTTGTTCTCACGGTCATAAAACGTTACTTTTCTGACTTTTAACCTTGATGTCGTCCGGTCTTCTTTAACCTCTATTTCAGTGATTTGATCCGACAGGACACCGCTGTGGATTTCATCGGCCCCTTCTTTTACGGCCACGGTATCGTAATTTGCATTGTCCTTTATTCGGGTAACAAACCCTGTCCCATGCCCCGAAAAATGCTTGAACGCCCTGTAACCATTATATCCTTTGTCAAAGACATAAATGGTATTGTCATCACATTTCAATTTCTTTAGGAAGTTGTGGTCGTGGGTTGCGGCCGGACTGAACCAAACTAAACTTGGCACTATCTCATCTGCATTTATGACCGTATGGACCTTTATCCCGCCTTTGCTCTTGCCGTCCTTTGACTTTCTTCCCACACAGCTCAGAATGTCCTTGAACAGGCTGATCGTGCTGCTGTCAACAATTTTGACCTGTTTTTTTAGAACATCCTTGATTCGGCTGTCCGACAAAACGGAACCATGTTCCAACAATAGCCTATTGTATACATCTTTAAAAAACTCAACCTTCCTGTTCTTGTTCGCATCCGACAAAGTACTCCGTTTTGGTATATGGCCCAACCGGAAACTTTCTGTTTTCCCGGACAACCCGAGCATTGCCCCAGACACTTCCCGAAGCGAATTGCACTTGGCAAACGAACAGAACAACATGCTTATCAGATGGTCCTTGCTCTTAAAACGCTTTACGCACCTATCAGAATCACTCTTTTTTACTGCATCTTTTATTGTTTTATCGCCAATTAGAGAAATCAGCTGTCCGAAAACAGATTTACTGGAAAAATAATTACTTTTACCCATCGTCTTTTGAATTTTGCAAAACCAAAATACGATTTAAACCGGGAAGCCATTTATTTGGCTTCTTTTTTATTTACTTTTATCGGACAACACTGATTATTTATAATTAATATGATTTCATTAATAATTTTGCGAAAAAGCAGTATTCTTGTATAAGTTGCAAAAACAATCCTTTTTTTATTATTGTTTTATTCTTCGATGTTAAATTTTATGAATCACTTTAAATTGAGTTAATATTTCAGTAAAAAAAATTTAGATTTGAAATCTCATCTTCTGCTAGCGGCAATTATTCTATTATCAGTTATTAGTTGCCGTAAAAAACAAGAAAAAACCGTATTTAATATTTCGCTTAAAAATAGTTCAGGGTCAGTTTCATTTCAAGAAAACCAATTTGAGAAATTAAATCAGGTTGTTGATACATCAAATATTTTAGACTTAAAATTCTCAAGTCAACAATTAGATAATACAAGTGGGCTTTCAAACAGTTCTGTAAATGCAATATTTCAGGATTCTGAAAATTTATTGTGGATTGGTACGTGGGATGGGTTAAACAGATATGATGGAAACAATTTCAAAATTTTTAGACCCGAATTAAATAATGAAAACAGTTTAACAAACCAGGTAATACTTAAAATTGACGAAGATCATACTGGGAACATATGGGTGTTAACCATGCATGGTATTAGTAGGTACAATAAAAAAACCAATACATTTAATAGATATTATTTTTCCAGAAAAGATAAACCTCCATTTTCTGAATCAGAATTCAATATGGCTCTTGATAGCTCAAAAAAAGTTTATTGTGCTGTTAAAGATTGGGGGCTAGGATACTTTAACGGTAATGATTTTCAACGGTTGGATGTTAACAACTTACCATTAAATGCAATTAAAAAAATGACATTCACCCCTTTTGGTGAATTATTGGTACTATTGGATAATGATGAGCTTTATTCTTTAACAATTAAGGATAATGATACTGGTAAAAAAACAATATCCCTAGTTGATAAGATTTCAAAAAACATAAGAGAGTTCGACATATTATCAAAAGACAAATTGTGTTTCATTTCTACCTCGGGGAATGCAATTTTATTTTCTTATAAGGACAGAAATGAGAAGAAAATTAATAGAGATAATGTTAGTAATTTTATAGTTAAAACTAGAGAGGGCATTTTATTGCGAGATAAATTGGGGTATTTTATCATGGATAGTTTAGGGAAAACCAAAAATAGTTTATGGGTAAAAAGCTTAAAGAACCAAAAAATAACAACTTTAATACAAGGCACGGAGGATGTAATTTGGACAGGAACTGATGGTGATGGGCTTTTTAAAATGTACCCCCTTAAAAAGGCATTTAATCTGGTTTCAAAATCACAAATACCGGAGTTGGATGGTGGTATTGTTAGAGCTTTTCTGAAAGCGGAAGACAGTTCTTTTTGGGTCGGCACCAAGGGAAATGGCTTATTTCATTTTCCTTCTAAATTTTCCTTTAATTCAAGCGAACCATTAAAATATCAAATTTTTGATGAAAGCAACAGTTCAGTTAATAATTCGGTTTATTCACTTTGTAATGGGAATGACAATTTAATTTTTATTGGCTCAGATGGTGAAGGCATCAATGTTTTCGATTTAAAAAAATCAAAACTTATAAGTTGGTCTGAAATTGTTGGTAATGAATTGTGTGATTACTTTAAGTCAACATACACAATTTATCAGGATAAAAACGGATTTATTTGGCTTGGAACGAATGGCTTTGGAATGATACGTTTTAAAATTTCACGTTCAGGAGAGACTTTAAAAGTAAGTGAATTTAAACAATACCTTGCGGCAACCGGTACAGATGGATCATTAAGCAGCAATATTGTTTTTTCTATAGTCTCAAAAAGTAAAAAAGAGCTTTGGGTTGGAACCAGGTTAGGAGGGTTAAACCTTTTCAATAAAGACACCAATACATTCAAGGCTTTTAAAAACAGGGAAAATGATTCACAGAGTTTATCAAACAATGATATTTTATGTCTTCATACTGATGCAGAGCAAAGGCTTTGGATAGGAACAAGTATAGGATTGAATTTACTGGAAAAATTTAATGATGACAATGAACCTAAATTTAAAAATTATACGGTAAAAGAAGGACTTCCAAATAACACCATTCACGGTATTGTTTCTGACAAAAAATCCAATCTTTGGATCAGTACAAATTTTGGCTTATCAAATTTTAAGATTCATGACTCCAAATTCATTAATTATACAAAAAATGAAGGTTTACAAAATAATGAATTTGCTGATGGGGCTTTTTATCATGATGATAAATCCGATTTTGTTTTTATGGGAGGAATTAAAGGGTTTAATTATTTTTTACCCTTAAAAATTGAGGGGTCAACCGTAATCCCAGATATTTTTATTGATAAAATTAGTGGTCAAAATCAAAAGGTTCCATATTATCAAGGGCTGGTTGTCTCACCAAATTCAAAAACATTTCCAAATATAGTTTTAGAACACAACCAGAATTTTTTTGATGTTGAATTGGCAGCTTTAACATATATCAACCCAGAGAAATGTCAGTATGCCTATAAGCTAAATAATTTTGATCAAGATTGGAATACAATCAATAATAGAAGGATCATTTCGTTTACAAACGTACCAAAGGGTTTCTATTCTTTATGGATTAAATGGTCAAATAGCGATGGTATTTGGAGCAATCCTGTTCATGCTATTGATATTGAAATAAAACCTGTGTATTGGCAATCTAATATGGCATTTGCTATTTATTTTATCCTGATTTTTCTTTTTCTTTTGTTTGTTTGGAGCTATTTTAATAAGCAGTATAAATTAAGGCAAAACATTCTTTTTCAAAAACGCGAAGAAGAAATTCACCAAAACAGGCTTACGTTTTTTACAAATATTGCACATGAATTTCAAACACCTTTAACCTTAATAGTTGGACCGGTGCAAAAGCTTGTTGAAGTTGAAAGCCTAGGAGAGAAAAGTAAGAAATTGATAAACATGATCCAACGAAATTCCTCAAGATTGCTTTTCTTAACACAACAGTTACTTGAATTTAGAAAAGCTGAATATGATTATTTGGAAGTTTCAGTAAAACAATTTGATCTGGTTAATTTAATAGAACAAATTGCAGAGTTGTTTGATGAATGGGCGTTAGATAAAAATATTGCATATAATTTAGAATTGCCAACTACATTAGTAGGTTGGTATGACAAGGACAAAACGGAAAAAATAATTTTCAACCTGTTGTCCAATGCTTTTAAATTCACCCCTATTAACGGGAGTATCAATCTGCAATTTTACATTCAAGGAGATGATATTAAAACACTTTACATTAAGGTTTCCAATACCGGTAAAGGCATTTCCAAAGAAAAACTTGAATCTTTATTTGATAGATTTTTTTTAACTGATACAGGTAATAAATCAGACACAGATTTATTTAGGACTGGAATTGGGTTAGCTTATATTAAAAAATTGGTTACCGTTTTAAGAGGTGAAATTGACGTCTCAAGTAGGGCAAATAAAGCTACCATTTTCACCATCATGCTTCCTTGTAGTCAAGAATCATTTAAGGAGAGTGAATTTGATAATGAGGGCAGTCAAATTTTGATTTCAGAACATCTGAAAAATATTCTTGAAGAAAGTCCAAATAACTCAGGGAATGCATTAAATAAAATGTCCTCGCTTGAAGCTATTTTAGAGAAACGAAAAGTTATTTTAATTGTTGAAGATGAAAGAGAAATTCAATTATTTTTAAATGAATTATTAAAGGAAAAATATAAAATTAATATTGCTAATAACGGGCTGGAAGCTTTAGAACAGTTGAATAAGGAACTTCCAGATATCATTATTACGGATGTTATGATGCCAGTGATGGATGGAATTGAGCTTTGTAAAAAAGTAAAAAGTGATGACAGAACATGCCACATTCCAATAATAATGCTTACTGCAAAAAGTTCTATTTTACATCGTATTGAAGGGCTGGAAAGTGGAGCCAATTCATATATCCCTAAGCCTTTTCATCCAGATCACGTACTTATAAGGGTTCAAAAACTTCTTGAAGAAAGAGAACTCATGTTGAAACACTTATCAAAAGATACTTTTATTGAAGACATTAAAAATCTTCCGGTTGAAAATGATGAAAAAGAATTATTAAGAAAAGTTATTGAACTAATTCGTAATAATATAGATAATGAAAACTTGCAAAGTCTTTTTATTGAAGAGACGTTAGGAATTAGTAATTCACAATTGTATAGAAAAATAAAACAAGTCTTTGGCTTTTCACCTGGAGATTTAATACGAACCATTAGGTTAAAATTCGCTGCCGAATTATTACGAAAAAGTAATTATACAGTCTCAGAGGTGTGTTATAAATCAGGGTTTAACAACAGATCTTATTTTTATAGAGAGTTTAAAAAAATGTACAGCAATACCCCAAAAAATTATCAACTTAAGAACAACTCCAGAAAATCTTAAGAATAATTCAAGAATACCCCAATTTAATTATTAAATAACTAGGCAATTAGCTTCTGGTGTACACTTTTGAGGACATAGTGTACACTATTTAGTAGATCCCCTATATACATTTACAAAGTGATTTTTTTATCATTAGTACATACCAACTATTAACTAAATCGCTTCACTTAATTATTTTGAATTATGAAAAAAACTACTCAAATTATGAATCAAATGAACTACCTCGACGCAGAGCGTACGAGGTATTAAATAGGAAATCCTTTTTTATTTCGACGCAGAGCGTCGTGGAATTAAACCCGAAAATGATTAAAATTATTTTCTTTAAATTCAACAATCATAAATTAAATTCTAATGACTGATATAGCTATAAGAAACGATCAAAACCCCTTATTATCTCCCAAAAGCCTGGAGCCCAGTAATCCTAACATGATTATTGAATGTTTATTGAATCCAGGGGTGTTTGAATTTAAAGGAAAAACGGGATTGCTTGTAAGAGTGGCAGAACGAACCGTGCAAAAAGAAGGTATGTTATCTGTACCAATTTATAACAGTAAGGGAAAAGTAGAAATTCTGGATTTTGATAAAAATGACCCAAAACTTAATGACTCCGATGCAAGAATTATTAATTACAATGGAAAGGATTATTTAACAACTATTTCTCACCTTAGATTGCTTTTTAGTGATGATGGAGTTAAATTCAAAGAAAATCAAGAATATCCTTCCGTTTTTGGAGAAGGAGACTATGAATCGTATGGGATAGAAGATTGTAGGGTTTCTAAAATAGGAGGCATATATCACCTAACTTATACCATGGTATCAGCAAATGGAGTAGGTGTAGGTTTAAGAACAACTAAAGATTGGAAAAATTTTGAGAAGCATGGAATGATTTTTAGTCCTCACAATAAAGATTGTGCCATTTTTGAAGAAAAAATAAACAACAAATATTTTGCATTGCACCGGCCAAGTAGCCCAGAATTAGGGGGTAATTATATATGGTTGGCAGAATCACCAGATGGCATCCACTGGGGAAATCATAAATGCCTTGCAAAAACACGTATAGGGAAGTTTGACAGTAAACGTTTAGGAGCTGGAGCAGCCCCAATAAAAACAGAAAAAGGCTGGCTTGAAATTTATCATGGAGCAACAGAAAAACACCGCTATTGCCTCGGAGCACTTTTATTGGATTTAAAAGATCCGTCCAAAATTATTGCCAGATCAGAGGAACCTATTATGGAACCCATTGCTGAATATGAACAAACAGGCTTTTTTGGCAATGTTGTTTTTACCAATGGCCACATCGTTGATGGAGATACCATTAAAATGTATTACGGGGCGTCAGACGAACATGTTTGCTCAGCCAACTTTTCAATTAAGGAAATATTAAAAACACTAGGACAATAATGATAGATTTAGCAAAAGTAGGGTTAAAGGATTTTACCAGAAGTGCAAAAATATTGATACTTACAAATACCATTTACGCATTTGTATTGCCCGTAATAGATATTTTTGTAGCCTCATATATTATGAGAAATTCTAACGATCCTTCAAAAGTTATCTTATATCAATTGGCCATTTACGTGGGGATTCCTATTACTTTTTTTATAAATGGATTTTTATTGAACAAAATCAATATCAAAAGATTATTTTCATTGGGAATGCTGCTCAGTGGCGTTTCTATGGTGTTTATGATGTCTTTGGATGAAATCAATTATACAGGAATAGCTGTAGCTGGTTTAATAATGGGGATGTCTTTTGGGTTGTATTGGGCCAATAGGGACTATTTGGTGCTGGCTACCACCAAAGATAGAACACGGAATTTTTATTATGGTTTGGAAACCTTTCTTTACACCATTATTGCATCCACAGTACCCGTCCTTATCGGATGGTTTTTAATAAGTGGGGAAGTAGAAGGGGATTTATCAAATGAAGGTGTTAATTCAGCATATAGGGTAATAACCATGATTGTTTTTGGAATTACCATTTTAGCATCCATAGTATTTCATTTTGGTAAGTACGAAAAACCAAAAAGCGAAAAGTTTTTATATTTTAAATTTCACAAACTCTGGAAAAAAATGCTCCAATTGGCGGTGTTAAAAGGGTTGGCACAAGGTTTTATAGTCACAGCACC
>TARA_R110001583_G_scaffold115800_1_pt1 | contig 13111 bp, 13 predicted proteins | sample TARA_R110001583 | Tara Oceans TARA_R110001583 (sample SAMEA4398432) | marine metagenome | biome: Polar Biome; feature: [MES] marine water layer (ENVO:01000295) within the mesopelagic zone...; material: water (ENVO:00002006), including particulate matter (ENVO:01000060) such... | reverse complement strand
GGCTGCAAGGGTTATTTTGCGGGTTACAAATGTCTCTCCACGGCGTGGTGACTCGTGGTTGAATAGGATTCCGCTGGAGATGTGCAGCCCGTAGCTTTCTCTGTAGTTTCTACAAAGGTTGTGGGCGTAGACTTTGGCGCAAGCGTATGGACTTGCTGGAGTCAGTCTAGTTGTTTCGTTTTGAGGATTCTCTGGATTATCTCCAAACATCTCTGACGATGACGCTTGATAAAAGCGGGCTTTTGGACAGGTGTTTCTGAATGCTTCCAAGAGACGGAGAGTTCCCATTGCGACGAACTCAGTTGTCTCTTCTGGTGTTTCAAATGATACTCTAACATGCGACTGTGCTGCCAAGTTATAAATCTCATCTGGCTTATGTTCGATAAGAAGCCTATGGAGACATCCCGAGTCGTTTAAGTTTCCATATACCATATGGAAGTTTTCATTATCCATCAGATGGTTTACTCTATCTGTACTTATCAAGGACGTTCTGCGCTTCATAGCTACGACTTTGTAGCCTTTGAATAAAAGGAGTTCTGCCAGATATGATCCGTCCTGTCCTGTTATTCCTGTTACAAATGCTGTTTTCATTGTTTATTCTCCAAATACCATTGTATGGTTTTCTCGATGCCATCATTGAATGAAGTAAACTCAAACTCTCCAACTAATTCTAAAAATTGACTGTTAGAGCCATCCTTTCGATATTGTCCATCTAGATTACCATTATAACTTATTTTTATGTTCTTTTCAATTTTATTATTTGCAATCTCTGCCATTTCTTTTATACTGAAGTTTTCATCTGGAGCTACGATTAATGGTATGTTTGAATTATGCTTCTCTAAAAGTATTGGGATAATCTCTGCCAAGTCGTCAACATAAAGTTGCTGCCTCTTTGGACTTCCAGTTCCCCATAGTTCTATAGATTCTCCGTCCTTTGCTTTAACTAGTTTAGATATCAAAGCTGGAACAAAGTGAGACTTCTCTGTATCGAAGTGATCGTTTGGACCATATATGTTAGATGGGCAAAAAGTAGAATAATTCAGCCCATACTGTTTTCGATACGATAAGGTTTGAACGTGCAGCGCTCGTTTAGTATACCCATATGAGAAGTTGGTTTCTGCTGGGGCTCCGTCGAATATCTGCTCTTCCGTGAACGGATATGACTCAACAATATTCGGAAAGGCACAAGTGCTTAGAGAAGATAAAACACGGGGGATTCCAAGCAAATAAGCACAGTGTATTATATTCGCATTCATCATAGTGTTCTGAATATAAAAAGATGCTTGATTCTCTGCGTTGTCTTTTATTCCTCCAACTCTTGCCGCTAAGTGGACAATGGCGTCTGGCTTGATATCGCTCAAATAACTCTTGACGTCTTTAGCGTCTTCTAAGTTACAATCCTTGGATGATGCATAAGTCCACTCTGGTTTGCATATCGACAACCTCTTTCCCAAGAAGCCGCTTCCTCCTGTGACTAAAACTTTTTTATTACTTTTCATTAAAAATTCCCTCTGTTTAAAGTGAGAATTCTTGTTCAAAGAAGTCGCCGCTATCGCACTCTTGTTTAAAGAAAGCTTTAGTGTCTTTATTGAACCAACTACAAATGTAGTTATTCATTAATTTTATAAACATCTGTTCAGGCATGTTCCCAAAGCCCTCACAATAATGCCAAACTTTAATCTGTTTATCGTTAAATGTGAATAATTTATTATCTTTGATGTAGAATTTGCTAGTATATTCTCCCCACGGCTTTTCATAACATTGGAATTTTGGTGGGACGCCTGTCGTTTTGGAATGATCTTGATATTCATATGGTAGACAAATATTTCCCTTTGAGCGAACATTGTAAATGACATTGCTGTCTTTATAAGGTGCATCAACTATTCTGTGAGAATATTCATACTTACCAGACCACAATACATAATTTAAAGCACCTTGTTCGGCGTATCCTTCGAAATGTTTCGCTATTTTTACAATATCTAGAATTGGCTCAACTCTATTGAAGCATATCACATCTGCATTCACATGTGTTTCTGAATTTGGAGTTATAGGGTTTCCGACTGGAATCTGCAACATATATGGATAATCCAGAGTAGCCAGAATGTCTTCTTCTCCATCTATAAATTCTTCAAGTCGTGAGCACGTTATTGTATCTGCCCCTAATACAATAACCTTATCATATTTATGTTTAAGCATTATCTCAGCAGCTAATAAATATTTGTATGCCCCGTGCCCCACTTCGTGTAAACTTTTGGTTGCAACATAGTCATCGCCGTTGTGCTCATTGACATGAAATAAGTCGATATCAGGGTGAAATCTCTTAAAACTATTGATAGCGCAGGCACCTATTTTTTCATATCTTTTACCAAAAAAGTATATAACGCAAGCTATTTTTTTCATCTTATATTTACCAAATAAAATTGTTTTTATAATACTCTACAATTGATTCTATCTCTTCATCAAAAACCTTTTTAGGATTCCATCCGAGTTCCCTCAATTTATCGTCGTTCAAGGCATAACGCACATCTTGTCCCTGTCTAGAATATGAAAAATCGACATACTGTTTCCAGTCATCGGTTCCATGATGGGCTGATACTACCTTTCTAATCGTGTCGGCGTTTGTTTGCTCGAATCCACCTGCAACGTTGTATATTTCGTCAACACTTCCAGATTCAACAATAGTCATCACTGCTTCTGCCGTGTCATCGGCGTGGAGCCAATTGCGGATTGGAGTTCCACCATTATGTAGTCTAACCTTCCTCCCTCTGTTCATATTCTTTACCGACAGTGGAATGAGCTTTTCTGGATATTGTCCGATTCCGTAATTATTTGTGGGACGCAGTATAACATATTCTATATTATATGTTCTCGCCCATGCCAAAACGAGCATGTCTGCGGACGCTTTAGACGCAGAGTATGGATTGCTTGGGTGGAGCAAGTGCTCCTCAGTATGCTCTCCGTCCTCAATGTCGCCATAAACCTCATCGGTGCTGAAGTGGAATAGTATCGGGCGTCGGTTGCAGTTCTCTGGTCTGTTGCGAATCAAATCCAGAAGATTTCTAACTCCCATAATATTACTACTGATGAATTCTCCGCTATCTATGATACTATTTCCAACATGAGACTCGGCAGCGGTGTTTATAACGTAGTCGCAGTCATAGAGGTGTTTCAAATTTTTGATATCCTCCTCTAAAAACGTGAAGTTGGAATATTCCGAGAACTCCTTTATTAGATTTCTATTAGCAGCGTAGGTACATTTATCAACACCGTACACCATCCAGCCGCGAGCGAGGCATTTTCTAGTAACGTAGGAACCTATAAACCCCAGGCATCCCGTCACATATACTACTTTCATCGTAGATCTCCGAAGAATGAATCAGCAACTTTCTGAATATAGTCTAGCTTCTCTTCCGTGAGTCCTATAAAAGTTCCCAAGAAAAATGAATTGAACGTGACTATTTTCGCAACTGGGAACATATCTCCCAAGTTTCCGTATGGTTCTGCTAAGTGATTGTAGCCAGGGTGAGCCAATATATTTCCCGCAAAATAGGATCGAGTTTGAATCTTGTTTTTCTCGAAATGAGAAACGATGTCTCCTCTTTCGAATGGAGCGCCTTCCTTGACTGTCATTAAGAATGCGAACCAGCATGGATCTGCCTTGTCGGTAGCCTCTGGTAAATGTAAGTATTTTTCATAGGGCTTGAATATGCTGTGCAGCCTTAAGAAGTTCCTTCGACGGGCATCGTCGAAATCAGGCAATTTGTCCAATTGCTGAAGCCCCATTGCTGCTTGTAAGTCTAGCGGCTTTAGATTGTACCCTATCTCGTCAAATACATAACGATGATCATAAACAGCCTCTGGCATTCCAGTTAGCCAGTTTTTGAATCTGTCTCCGCAGGCTGTGCCTCCAGTAACATCACCAGGCTTGGCAGTGTTGCAATAACAAGCCCTTCCCCAATCTCTAATGCTCGTCACTGCTTTATTTAGTCGAACGTTGTTTGTTGCTACGAATCCGCCCTCGCCCATAGTCATGTGATGGGCTGGAAAGAACGAGCAAGTGGAAATATCTCCGAATGAGCCCAGCTTTCTGCCATCATAAAATGAACCGAGAGCGTCACAAGCGTCTTCAACAAAGATGAGTTCGTGTTTTTTTATCAAGCTCATCAGCCTATCCATATCTGGCGGGTTTCCGAGAACATGAGCGAACATTATCCCTCTGATGCTTGAATCGGCTTCGAGTACAGCCTCTACTTGATCTAAGTCTAAATTCAAATCAGGAAGAGTTACGTCTACGAATACTGGTTCGAATCCATTTTGAATGATTGGATTCAATGTCGTAGGAAAGCACACGACTGGTGTGATTATCTTTGAACCTTCTGGGAGGTTGAATCCATTCTTTGAGCGCAAGGCACTTACGGCGAGGAGATTGGCAGAGGAGCCCGAATTGGTTAGACACCCCTGTGTTTTACCTAAGTGCGGCGAAAATGTCTTTTCAAATTCTCTAGACTTCTCTCCAAAGATTAACCAGCCGCTCAGTAGGACTTCAATTGCTGCCCTGTATTCTTTATCATCAAATTGAGGTCCAGAATAGCTAACCCAATCTTCGCCAGCCGTCCAGCTAATGTCTTTATCGTTAATATATTCAGATACTAAGTCTAGTATTTTTTCCAACTTTTCAGACATTTTTCAACTCCAATGTCAATGCCCGATAGGGCTATGTTTAGGCTATCTAATCTTGCAGAATCACCTGTATAAGACAGATTTCCAATTTCGTTATTATATATTATAACATCACAATCAGATTTCGTCAAGTATTTTATTTTATAAACTAAGTCGCTTAGTTTGTATTTCTTATTATAGCACAGATTTATATCTTTGGGAATATCTTTTTCAAGATTATTCATAACATAATCTATGACTCTGCCGACATCTTGTGCGTAGAAGTAATCCATGAACTTGTCACCATAGACAGTTGGATTCTGATTGTTGCATATTTTATAGTATGTCGCTCGCAATAGTCGTTGAGATTCTTCGTCAATTCCGAAACATCCAAACAGTCTAAGGTTATAGATGTTAGAATCTATTTGGTTTATCTTTCGAGTTATCAAGTTTTTCGACAATCCATAATAATCTTCTGGAAGAGACTCTGCTACTGCTTCTTCCTTAACAGACGATATACTTCCTCTTCTATCAAACTCTGCACCAGATCCAAAATTGAATAACACCTTGTAGCTATCCGAAAACTTACTAAGATTTTCGAACATTAAGATATTTTCGTATAAAACATCTACGTTCTCTTCGTGCCCTCTTCTTCCGCCTTTGACTGCGGCATGGATTACAATGTCTACGTCGTTGGTGTCAAAGAAATGTCTCACACTTTCGTACTTAGTCGGATCAAGAGTTGTCCTATCTGTAGCGATTACATTATGTTCTTCGCCAAAGTATCTCGATAGTTCTTTACCTATAAACCCTTTTGATCCTGTAATGAGTATATTCACAGCTTTCCAATCTCTTGCAGAGTCTGCTGCAACCTGATGGCGGAATCGTGCTCCTTGATAAATCGCTTGTATCCATTTTCAGCTATTGCTCTACTTATTTTAGGATTCATTGTCAAGAACTTTGCTTTTTGAGAAAACTCGTCAGAGCTTCTAAATGTGATTATCTCTTTATCAATCTCAAAGTAATCTTCAACACCTTCGTGATATTGAGTGAGAAGCATCCCTCCGCCAGCAGGTACTTCAAACATTCTCTGCTTCATCTGAGTCTTTCCCTCAGTATCGTTGTCGTTGACGGATAAGTTTATGCCTATTTTAGTTGTCGTGTGTGCGTCGAATAGTTCGTTTTGAGAGATGCCGCTTAGAAAAGTAATTGGTATATCAACTCTATTAAAGAACGACTTTCTTGATGTAGTGAGATTACCTATGAAAGATATGTCTATATTCTTATCCTCGTATGTCTTTACTTCATAAAACTTTGAATTAGCGTGCCAGTTGGCAACAATCGCATTGTCATACCCATCTCTTCTATAGTCATCAACTCTTGACTTCTCAGGAGTGGAACAAACATTAAAATAATGACATGCATTCTTAGAGAAAGTGTTATATCTCCATGTATCGTCGCAAAACCAATTGAATGTCTTTGTTCTACCAGTTTTAGTTTCGTTTAGAATCTCCTGCCAAGGCTCTGCTGGGGCTATTCCAGCATCTCCAGTCATAATACAGAATATTAAATCTGGCTTGAATGTCTCTATTGTTTCAACATATGTCTTGTCGTCGCCTAAAACCGTATCGTAGAAGTAGACTTCGTGTCCCATATCTCTCAGCGGTAAATAAAAATACCACCAAGATCCGTCAAGAAAGCCACGATATGTTTTATTGGATGTAAGTAATATCTTCATGAAATCCTCAATCCAATAGCGATTGCCAATCTCTAACATTCATAGCCTTATCGTCTAAATAAACATCAGCCACTGGCTTTGGACTTGAACCTGATTTCTTAATAAAACCTGGAACATTGCAGTTAATAGAATCAAATTCCAATCCCCTTTTTTCACACCACTCCACTGCCTGAGTTAGGCAAGGATATTCGTCATTATCTCCTCTGCAAGTGTACAATATCAACTTATGCCCACATTCTCGGAGTTCAATGAGTTTGCTCATTAGCATTTTTTGTTCTTCAGTTTGCTTCCCAATTTCTGGAAATGCGTATTCACATAGAGTGCCGTCAAAATCAACAGCGATTGTAAGTTTCTTATCTTTTGTCATAAATATCTCCGATATTTGACTGAACTAACGACTCTGCGACACTATATGCTGCAAAGACAATATCATCGTTTTTATAAAATTCAGGATTGCTCGTATAGTCTTCGACAATCTTTCTGGCGTATGTTCCGATGGCGACTCCATTTACTCTAACTCCGCTCATATTTGATAGTCTTTTTGAATTTGAATTGGTGCCTCCAGAGAGAATAATCGGAATCGATTTCTTATCAGAAATTTTCCTGTAAATCATTCTGGATTCTATCTTGTTGCCACTTCTCTTCTTATTTTGGAACATGTTAAATTTCTTGTTTATGACGTCGGCGCAGGAAACAGCTTGAAGAGTAGTGTTGAAGTCGTCCTGTCCTCCGCTCATAGGATATCCGTCGGCTTGAATAATTAATCTATCATTTGACATTTCCCTAACCTTTTCGATTCTATTCTCAAGATTGAAATTTCCCAAGTGCAGTCTATCCAAACACATTGAATTGAAATTGTTAGGATTTAATTCTACAATAGTCTCCCACTCTTTTAGGATTATTTCGTCGTCTGCTACTGCTGCATGTAGTTCAAAACACTCTGCGCCTGCATCAAGACATTGTGGAAGCAATTTTCTCAACTCTCTGCCGTTATGTCTATATGAGATTATATCGTCTCTAGGGCATATGTTACTGCATTTTCCGCAACCAATGCAAAGATCTTTATGAACTATTTCTTTATCTTGCTCTTCTTTGTCATAAGAGCCGCCCAAAGATTTGAAGAAATCTATTTTTTTATGAAAATCAAACGGAATAGCCTCAGTTGGACAAACGGGAGCACACAATCCACAAGATATACAAGTGTTTGGATCAATATATGATTTTCTAACGTGATTGTCTCCAGGCATTCCGACACTCACCATGATATATGGCATAAGTCCGACATCTAAATCAAATTGCCTAGACTTCCTAAGAGCTAAATCTATGCCGTCCTTCGCATATCTAACAACATCAACGTTTGCAGAGACATCAAGTATTTTCGCGCCTGCAAGCGTATAAATGTAGGCGAGCTTCTTAACCTGCTCTTTATCTTCATTGCCAGCACCGCAAATCATTTTAAAGCATTTTTCTGTATTTAATATATTTTTAAGCTCTAAATGTCTATTATTCATTATATTCTTTTTTTCAAAGTTGTTATTCTGTTTAAATACGAATTACATATTCCACCATAGTTCAATGCCTTGAATTCTAGCCAACTAATTTCGTAAGACAGCATTCCTGAAACAGTTTGCTCGAAGTTCTTAACGTTTTCATCGTCTAATTCCACTACGACATTTCTGCTTTCAATTTTATCTAGAATACCGTCGTTATATAATCCTCTAATGTGATTAGAACTATCAACTGAAATATTTCCTCCCATTGTTGTCTTTAAATTCTTTCTCTTAACCCTAGTGAAGATATCTCTTACCTTTTCCATTATAAAATCGCTGTCCGTGTCTTCTTTACCAAGTCCAAATGATTTAGTGAAGTCAGATCTTCCAACAATTACGCCAGACAAAAGAGAAGCTTCTTCAGAGTCTAGAATACTGTCTAAATTTTCATAAGCAGTTTTAGTTTCGCAAAGGAAATAAAAATCCGTATTCTTTATGTTCTTGACAGATGTCATGAATTTCTTGAAAGCATATTCAGTCTCTACCATCGGCGCAATCAAGTTATCTATTCCCATGTTTACGCAATTATTAATATCAGTTATAGCTTCGCATCCTCCAATTTTAACATACATGGACATGCCACACAATTCAGTTATTCTTCTCATAGTGAGCACATCATCAAGTTGAGCGCCTTCATCTTCAAAAGATTGTTTGATTCCGATGACATTACACTTGTCGTTGACGTTTTTCAATTCATCAACTAATGTTTTAAATGTTTTAGACTGTTCATCTTTATAATATCTCTTGCCATGCCATTTGCCAGCAATTATAGTATCTTTCATTTTTTCCTCTATTCTATTGGTTTAATAATCATTTCTTGTTTAAAGTCCTCATCCGATAAAAATGGAGACATATTCTCCAGTGGCTGGGAAACAATTTTTCCATTTGGATTTTGTCTTGAGGCAGCAGTAGGGACAATATTTTCACTGTCTGGGCACATTACCTCGCAAATACAAAACGAATCGTATTTTACAACTTCTGGCAACACAGTGTCTAAATGCTCTGGCTCGTTAATCCTAAAGTATTTCATACCGTAGGCTTTAGCTATCTTTGAGCAATCTGGAAACGATATGCCACTATTGGCGTCCGTCCCAGAGTATCTTTCATTGAAGTATTTCTTCTGAGTGTTTTTTATCGATAAATAGCCACTGTTATTCAACACAACAATCTTGATAGGTAATCTATTCTGAACAATAGTTTGTAGTTCTTGTATGTTAAACTGAAAAGATCCGTCTCCAGTAATTCCAAAAACATTCAAATTTTCATCTGCAAGAGATACGCCGACTGAAGCTGGTAAAGTAAATCCCATTTCTCCCTGTGCTCCTGGTAAAATTATTCTACTGTTGAATGCAGATTGCGCCATTACATAATAAGCCGAACCCGCATCTGATATTATAACAGAGTTAATGTCTTTTGTCAAACTTGAAAGTTTTTTAGAGAATGAATACATGTTAAGTTCTTCAATATCTTCTCTATCAAATACGTTCCATTTGTTTTTCCAGTGCAGGCATTTATCTTGCCAAAATCTACTTGCCGAATAATCGTGCTCCATATTAGAAACAAGAAACTTTCGTGCATCCATCTGCAAAATCTTGTCTATTTTAATAGTTTCTTTCAGATGTTCATTCTTATCGATATCAACAACAAACTTTTTTGCTTCTCTGGCAAAAAATTCATACCGATAGCCGATTACTGGTATGCTGAGAGAACTGCCAATGCTGATAACTAAGTCGGAATTAGCTACTGCAAAATTGCCAGCACGAGTTCCTTTTATTCCCAACCTTCCAATGTTTAGAGGATGTTCTGCCTCCAGCAAGTCAGTGGCTAAAAACGTAAAGGCACATGGTAGGTTGTATTTCTCCACAAATCTAATAAACTCTTTTCTTGCACTTGCCAAGTTGATTCCATTGCCCGCGATCACGATTGGTCTTTTGGAATTCTTTAAGAATATTTCAAAATCATCCACAACATCGATATCTTCACTCACGATATCTTCTACCCAGTGAGATAACGCACTCTCGTCGATTAGCGAAGATTGTACGTCCAGAGGGACATCTATCCAAATTGGACCAGGGCGTCCCGATGTAGCAATATGAAAAGCCTTCTCCATCACAACTGCTATATCTTCTGGATTTGTAACCATTGTTGAGAATTTTGTAATTGATTTAACTATTTCAATTATATTGACTTCTTGTACGCCGAGTTTGCGCAAAGGCAATGGAGACAGATAGGTTGTATCTTTTTTATTAGCCTGTCCTGACACGACTATAATCGGGTGACTGTCTTGCCAAGCGTCGAGAATGCCAGTAATAGTATTAGTGCTGCCACAGCCAGAAGTTGGAACGACTAGAGAAACCTCGTTATTGACTTTAGAATACCCAACGGCAGCCATAGCGCACGCCTGTTCATGATGGCAGAATATTGGCTGAATGTTGCTTTTTTCAACAGCATCGTTCAGGAACATTGCTCCTCCGCCAGGAACTTGGAAAGCGCACTTAACCCCCTTGCTTTCCAAGAATTTCATTATGTAGTCAGCGACATTTATCACAGAACACCCCACTTCTGTTTCCAGAATTCTTTAATTTTCAAATCTATTCCATTAAAATTCTTTTGCATCCCCCATGTAGATTGCTCTTTATGCCAGCGATAATGATATCCCAACCACACTGGAATTGGATAGATAAATATATTGTTGTCCGTCAAGTTAAAGTAGCAATTATAGTCGCCAGATCCTTTATAAAGTTCAGATTTCCATTGTATTAGTCCGTTGTCGTACAATTCTCTGCAATAAAAAACAGTCGGAGTAGTCACTGGACACTTCTTGAACAACAATTTTCTAAATTCTTCCAAGCCACTGTACGAATGGGAAATTAATCCGTCCAGCCTATTATTAGTTTGAGAAGAAAATCCAAGAATTGGAGATTGTAGAACTTTAATTTTCATTTCAGATTTCTCGACAATGGAGACAATTCGTGCGATATAGTCTGAGTCTATGTAATCATCTGCCGCTAAAATGGTAAAATAATCACCTTTGCAATTTTCCGTAGCGACGGCGATGGGTTCTTGCCACGAATATTCATACAAGTTAGGTGCTTGTAAAACAACTAATTGTGGATATTGCTTTTGTATTTTCTTGGCGATGAATAAACTGTCATCGGTACTCTCATTATCAACAAAAAATACTTTTGTATTATCATATGTCTGATTTAATGCAGAAAGAATACTCTGTTCTAAAAACTTAGATCCATTATAACACGGTATAATGATATCAACGGCTATTCTCTTTTCCAATCTAATCCTCCAATTTCAACAACTGTTCAACCCTATTTACATAACAATGATTATCAAGGATGTTTTGCTTACTACTCTCTTTTATACCACGAATTTCTTCTTTTGTCAAGGATAATATTTCTTTAGCGCTTTTTACCAAGACATTCGCATCCAGAGATGTCGGAACATTTGGAAATAAGTTATTTAATTGCGCAACAGTGTCGGACACTAAAACGCCGTTGAGTCCGAGAGATTTGAAAGTTCTCTCATTGGTGTCGCATCCCAATGCTCTCTGATACGCATCATGTATGTTTAGCGTTGTTTTGCTGTTGTGTATCAAGTCGCACTCTTGCTCGTGTGTTAGTCCCTTGTTTATGAAGAATCCACACTTTAGTCCAGAGTCCATAAACTTTGAAAATATCTCAATCATAATTTTTCTTTTCTCATCAAATCCGTTATTAGCCCAACCTCCAACAAAACATACATCGTATTGAGAATACTTTCTATCCTTCTTCGGAATATATCCTATCGAATCAAATGCCAGTGGAACAGTGTGTACTGTCTTCCATTTTTCATGATAACTGGTATTGTCGGAGAACGTCCACAACAGGGCGTTATCAGTCTTGTTTACTAAATCAATCGCCAACGATGTTGTATTGGAAACGAAATTGGGGTGTGTTCCCCAAGGCTTTGGAAAAGTATTTGGTTGAGCAAATATAAAACTCTTGGTAGAGTTGACGATTGAAGAATAGGAACTATCATTTTTTATATCATAGTCCGTAGCCATAATGTAGTAATCGCCTTTTTCATTTATCTCGTTCAGACTGGTGAAATATTCTACATCGTATCCTAGAGCCGTCCATGCCCGCCTGTACCCTTCGTAAATCCATTTTCCAGCATGGGCGGGATGATTTTTAATATACACTTTCATTTCAATAATTCTGTCACTATATTGGGTATTTCTATTCTTTTATTCTTGATAAATTCTATCAATTCCTCACCCTTGAGGCTGAACCATTCTTCTTTGGTTGCTCCGACTAAACTATTTGTAACAACTGACAATCCCATCATTCGCGCTTCGACTGTTATGCGGGATAACGTCTCGGGAGTCTTTGGTAAAAATACAAACTTCTCACTCTCGCCAAGCCTTAATAAAAATTCCATATAACTGCAAGGCGGTATAATGTCATAATCCCATTGTTTCGTTTTACATAATTTAATAGCGTCGGCTGTATTCTTATGCCAGTTGGTAGAACTCATTATAGCACATGTTGGTTTTTTGTCAACCTTTGACATACTCAACATTGTCTCCAGTGAATCTTCAGACCATAAATTACCGCCGAGACTTACGATGTTGTCTAATTTTAGATTTGACTCTACGATGTCTGCGTGAAATTTACTCTGACATAACACTGCTTTGGCATTCTTATAAAAACTAAAATTTATTATCTCTGATTTAGGTGCTATAAAATTGTCATAGTTTGCTGGATTTCTACTTCTCATATATTTGTGATCATGTTCGTAGATAATATATTCCCTATCGTTTTCGAGCGATGTTTTGCTTTCTTCCGACAGCATGACAAAATTTGCAACTATAAATTTCAACTTTTTAGAGCATTCTAAGATAAATTTTGGAGTTAGTCTGTTGCTCTTTACCTCTAGTACATGTATGCCTCTATCTCTCAATATCTCGATAAGTTCTTGATTATTTAATTCTCCGCCTCCTGGAACCTCATTAGCAAAAAAGTCTGCTACAAAGATTATTTTATTCATGAGACTCTATATCCAGCCCTGAGAGCCAAGTTTCAACATCGAACTCTTCTTCCTGATAAACATGGTTTGCGAACTGTGTAGTCATCTGCTCTTCTGTGAAGTTTTTCAAGATGTGTTTCTT
>TARA_R110001583_G_scaffold38397_3_pt1 | contig 13131 bp, 20 predicted proteins | sample TARA_R110001583 | Tara Oceans TARA_R110001583 (sample SAMEA4398432) | marine metagenome | biome: Polar Biome; feature: [MES] marine water layer (ENVO:01000295) within the mesopelagic zone...; material: water (ENVO:00002006), including particulate matter (ENVO:01000060) such as...... | reverse complement strand
GAGGCATTCAAAAAAGTAGAAAATCAAATAATCGATGCTTATGATGTCTTATCTGATAACCAAGATCAAAATTTGTTTTATGATTACTTGTTAAAAAATATTGATTTATATTTTGACAAATTTGAGACTGAAATGGAAGCAACGCCTGAGACTCCTGAATTAGTTCCTGATGAAGAATCTAATTTGAGAACAGATGATCAAGGATCTGAAATTGAGTTTGATGATGATAGGCTCGCTTCTGAATTAGGTGAGTAATGTGGTACAAAAAAAGGCTCAGATATAATCCAAGTAAAAAGAAAGATGAATTCTATTCTATCGCTAATAAGTTAAAAAATCAAGATAAAATTTCTAAAGAATTCGAAATAATGTTATCTAATTTAACTTTAGAAGAAATTATAGGACTTCGTCTAGAATTAGCTGCAAAATCTATAAATAATAATCTCTATGGATTAAAAATATGGTATGATTTACCTAATATAACTAAAGATGCAGTACTAAAGTATGTTTATAGTTCTACTAGAACTAATGGAGAAGCAGCTAGTTTCTTAGGTTTATCTAGAGTTGAGTTCTTACAGTTAATTAAGAAATTTAATATTAAAGAATACTTTAAAAAAACTTAATATTTTTAATAACTTATCTTAATATAGTTAATATAATAACACACTTATTTAAGTAAGTAAATATCTTTCTTTTCTAGAATAATAGAGAGTAATAATTCTAACAGGTTAGTCAGTAAAATAATTTATTTATCTAATGACTTAGTCAGCTTTACTAGTTATAATTGTGATCAACCTAAGTCAACCAATAAAGAAGATAAAAAATAAACTCAGAGAGGTTTATTATGACACTTATTTTTATGTAGAGGGGGTCTTACACCAGCACGTAGTACCTCTTCTCTGGTATGATACTTCTCATGTTTTGATAAAAGCAGGAGATTTAGTTCAGTTAAAACACAAATTGACATTAAATAAGTATCATGGTATCATCCTCGATAAACCATTTAAGGTTATAACGGCTTATGGAATTATTGGCATATCTGACAATATTCGTTATGTAGTTCCTGTGCGATGGAATTATGGAAGCAAGGTCTATACAAGACATGAATTTTGTGATAATTTAGAAATAATCTCAGGAGGAAAATAGTGTCTGGTTGGCATTGTGGATCTGGTGCGGAAATACTCTACGAAGATATCCTCGATTTAATCAAAGAGCACACTCGAAACAATGGAACGATTTTTATTGGAACCGATAGTCACGTCGAGCGACAGCAGTGTATTTTCTCCACAGCAATATGTTTCCACGGCGCAGACGGACAAACAGGCGGCAGATACTTTTTTAAAAAAATAAAGTTTGAGGCTTTGAAGTTTCCAACAATATTGGAAAGAATTACCTTAGAAGTTGAGAAGTCAGTCAAATTATCTTTGAGTATTTACGAACAGTTTCCTGATTCAAATATTGAAATTCATTTAGATATATCATCAGCAGATAAGAAAGAAAAAACAAGCTCTTATGCAGATATGCTAATTGGTTATGCTAAAGGGGTTGGTTTTAAATGTAAGGTCAAGCCCAATGCGTTTGCTGCAAGTTCTATAGCGGATAAACATTCAAAATAAGTTGACTTAACGAACATAAATGCTATATTGCTAATATCGATTAATTTAAAAAACCTTATCAGGAGAATATAATGAATATTTTTGCAATTGAAGGCAATGTAGAAACAGGCGAAGTTGACTGGATAGCATCTGGTAAAACTCAAGATAACTATCGAACAGTCAAAATGATTCTTGAAAGCTGTCAGATACTTTGCACTGTTTTAAATGAACAAGGTTTAAAATCACCCTATCGTTCTTTTAATCCTAAACACCCATCTTGTTTATGGGCCGCTGAGAGTTCTGAGAACTTTAAAAATCTTATTAAGCATTGTGCCTCTATGATTGATGAGTACGAAGAAAGATTTGGAAAAACACACAAATGTAAAGCAGTTCTTAGAAAAGTCGTAGAATTGTATAACGCAAGTCTGTTTCCCTCTCAAGAAGCCACACCACTCAGGATGGCTATGCCTGATAATTTTAAAAGCTCTAATACCGTTCTTTCGTATCGTCAATATTATGCTTCAAAACCCCGCATGCGATATCCTAAAGATAAGATTCCTGTTTGGTTTGCTAAACATCGAGCAGGAAAAGACTTTCAAATTGTGTAAACAGTTAAAATAGCTTGACTTGAATCTAATTATTTGTATGATTAGAGGAGTTACGTTCTATGAAATGGGAAACTAAAGATAAACTACTTAAAGTTGGATTTATTTTATCTATAATTGTTATGGTTGTTGGAATATCTATGTCCTTTAAAGAATGCCAAAGAGATGTCGTTAAAAGCAAGTGGTATGGCGAACCTACTCAAGGAAAAGATTTACAACAAAAATGTTCTTTAATTAATAAATGTATTGATGCGGAATAGCTCAGTTGGTAGAGCAGACGGCTGTTAACCGTCAGGTCGCAGGTTCGAACCCTGCTTCCGCAGGTTCTGCCGCCTTAGCTCAGTTGGTAGAACCATTGATTTGTAATCATCAGATCGCCAGTTCAAGTCTGACAGGCGACTCCAAATATGAGAGGTATAAGTGATAACCAAAGATCAAATTTTAGAAGAATCAAAGTATTTTTTAGGCAGAAATAATAAATTATTAAAAAACAAACAGATTAAACGACGAGAGTTGATAACTCTCTTGGTTAAAGAGAACTTATTTTCTGACTTTGAAGAACGATCATGTTTGAAAAGAGAGCTTAAGAGAAGAAAAATAAAATTTAATCAACAAGCGACCAAAGAAGAACTTGTTCAAATCGCATTGAAGAAAAAAATTAATTTTAATGAATTTATTTTATAATTGGAGGAATCATGACGGAAGAAACTAAAATTAAACCTGGTCCAAAATGGACAAACGACAAAACGCTTTCAACTCACTTAGAAGCATTAACAAGGGTTGAAAAACTAAATTTAGATTGGAAAAATAAAAAACAAGAAAGTATGCAAACTAAAATTCGACTTCGATCAGATGGTCGATATCTTGTAAAATACAGAAAAGAGCCAATTCACAACGAAAAGGAAATTAAAGATGGGAATCATAACCGAAAAAATAAAAGAACTACAAATAGCCCAAAATTTGACGCTTACACAAGTATTTAAAAAATACCCATTCTTAGCAGAACTTCAACATGAAGAGATATTGCAAGAGCAAGGAAAAGCTAATGGACGTCCTGTAAAAATTGATGAAAAACAATTAAAGCTTTTATTGGGATAAAATGACGGAAGAAGATCTAAAACCGCTCAGGGAATATTATAAAACAAATGACCCCCTAACGCGTATTATACTAATGAATGTAGATTATGACAAAAAATTAGCAACGGTCTTCCATAAAGAAAATCAATCAATAGAAATAAAAGATTTTGATTGGTGTCGAAATAATTTGGTTTTATTAAATGAGTTTAACAAATAAAATAAAAGAAATTTATATTTTTGATATTGACGGGACCCTTACCCTTCCTAGACAAAGTATAAATGCAAAATTTGCTTCATTCTTTACAGAATTTGCTACAAAACACCAAGTTTACCTTGCTTCTGGAAGTGATATGGATAAGATTGAATCTCAATTGCCCGAAAGCATCTTGAAAACTGTCCACGGTGTATTCACCTGCATGGGAAACTGTTTCCATCAATATGGAAAGAAAATATATCAAAATGACTTCGTTGAGCCGCCTGGGCTACGTAATGATTTAAAAGAGAAAATACTTTTTTCTAAATACCCTAAGCGGTTTGGAAATCATATTGAAAACAGAATAGGAATGATCAATTTTTCTGTTGTAGGTAGGAACGCCTCTCAAGAAGCTCGTGAAGACTATGTCTCCTTCGATAAGAAAGAAAATGAAAGAAGGTTATTTGCTTCGGTTTTAAATAATAAGTATAAGGATAAAATAACTGCTGTGGTTGGAGGAGAAATAAGCATCGATATTTTTAATTTTGGTAAAGATAAGTCGCAGGTCTTAACATATTTAGAATCTAATGATATGATCAGTCCTAATATGGTTATCAAATTTTTTGGTGATCGTAATGAACCTGGAGGAAACGACTTTGCCCTTGCTTCGGCAATAAAACAATCAAAGTATAGAAACCAAATTACTAACGTTAAAAACTGGAGAGATACTTGGAAAGTGTTGCTTCTAGATGAGTATACACACCTGTAGCTCAGTTGGATAGAGCAACGGCCTTCTAAGCCGTGGGTCACAGGTTCAAATCCTGTCAGGTGTACCAAATAAAGGAGATAAAATGAGTACTACAAAAAAATTAGAAGAAAAAGTTAATAGTATTAACACGCGAATGAGTTCTTTGCGCGATGACATGGTAACTTTGCAATCGGAACTTGCTAACATTGTTGATAAGATTCAAAAAGATATGAATAGAATCGTTACTGAACTTAAAAAGAAATAAAGGATAAAAATGATTTCAACCAAATGGATATCCGAAGTAGATTCGGATGAGCAACCTAACGCCGCCCGTGGCGCAGATGAAGCTGGTAGTAGTTCTGAAAAAGATCAAGTAACTTCAGCGAATAATAGGATCTATTTTTATTCTGAAGTTACTCGTCCAAAGATTTTAGCTTTAAATAAATCTTTGAAAAATTTAGAAATCAACATGATGAATAAATCAACTGCGTTACAGTCTACTTATCTTGGAGACATCTTTTTACATATTAATTCATATGGAGGAAGTGTTTTCGCTGGATTCTCTGCTGTAGATTATATCAAGAACTCGGAAGTCCCGGTTACTACTATCATTGATGGATGTGCAGCATCTGCTGCTACAATGATGAGTGTGGCTGGGGAACATCGGTTGATGAATGAACATTCTTTCATGCTTATTCATCAACTTTCTGCGGGTTCTTGGGGCAAGTATGAAGAGCTTAAAGATGATATGGCCAATAACGATCTTCTAATGAAAACTATTAAAGACATTTATAAAGATCATACTAAAATTCCTCAAAAAGAATTAGCTAAGATGTTGAAACATGATTTATGGTGGAATGCAAAGACATGTTTAAAGTATGGATTGATTGATGAAATTATTACTTAAAAGTACATTTTTCGATACATTCACGTCCTAAGCACTCACATTCTTTTTGTACTTTATCTAGATACCTTTTTAAAGCTACCTCATCAAGATAGATCTTTTTAGATCTTTTTTCTGGCATATCGGTCCACTCTGTTCTTATACCTCTAGGTACATTATGAGGTGTATTTAGCTTTATAAAATTCATTAATTTTTGGTGGTAAGGACCAAACGATAAATGATGGAACCTGCTATGAACAGAATGAATCATACCTACAAGTTTTCCTTGAACATTAAAGATGGGTGACCCTGAGCTACCGCCAATAGCAGGTATTGTATACAGGGACATACCCCAATATTTTCCTGAGTATCTCCCTTCAAGGACTGGAATCGTTTTTTCGCCAAAGACACCCACCGATGCAGCAAAGTTATATACTTTGTCTCCAACGTCTGGCTCACTTTTCCATCCAACTGGGAGGTTTGGGATTGTTAGAGATTTTGAATGCAGAATACATACATCCTGGGCTCTGTCAAAATCTACGGTTATAGTAGCGTGTCTATCACCGCTAGAATCTACCACAAAAGTGTGTTGAGTAACCTTTACATTCGTTAGTCCCCTTGGCACTCCAAACTCTGGATTGCAAGTGTGACCAGTGGTTAAGATATACTTCCCTCCTACAGAATTGGCTACTGCCGCCCCAGTAGAGGTAGACATCATCTTATGTGTGTTACAAACATCTCCGACGCAATGTTCAATAATATACACAGATTCAACTTTAACTATTGAGTCAATGTCCACGAGTTCTCCAAGCTTATACTGATCTTCGTTGATTGGAATATGACTGCAAGAACTGCAAGACACTAAGATAAAAAGGGAAATTAAAGAAAGAAAATACATTTTAAATTTTGACATGGTTCGTGGTATCCTATGATTATATTGGGCTGCTATATGTAACTAGCGGTAAAAAAACAAAAATGAAAACCAACCGACCAACAATAGCCCTGAGTGGCGGATTTGATCCTCCCACAAAAGGACAAGTAGCAATGATACAAGAAGCCGCTCAGATAGCAGACGTAGTAATCATTCTTAATAGTAATGAATGGTGTGCATCACGGCGCTGGAATGGTAAAAATTTTCTTCCTTTTGAAAAAAGAAAGAGTATCCTTTTACAAGTTCCCGGCGTAGTTCGCGTCATCGCCACTGAAGACGACGACGGCACCGTTTGTAAAACTTTAAAGAATTTAAAACCAGACTTTTTTGGAAACGGCGGTAATAGAACTCTTGAGAATACTCCTGAAGTAGAAATTTGTAAAAAGATGGGGATTGGTATGCTATTCTTTTTAGGAAAAGACCACATTCTTTCATCGGAAGAGATCTTAAATCAAGCTATTCAGCTTTCTAATGATACCCCTGATGAGTAAGAGAAAAAAGTAACTCTTTATTCTAAAGATAAGATACTTGATGGTTCTACGTTTTGATCAAAGTACTCTACTTTTTCTTTATCACTAACTTCTAAAAAATATTTTAAAGATTCCAAGGTGGGCGAAAGAGCGAAGTAGTGAAATTCAGAATGAACTGAATGAATCATCCCAACTAGCTCTCCTTCTTTATTTAAGATCATAGAACCCGAGGATCCTTCTGCTGCTGGTATAGTAAACGCCCCCATTTCATTTCTCTGACCAACGTAGTAACCAGTTAACAGTGGAATCATATGATTTGTAAAAATTCCTTTGGGTGCCGCAAAATTGTATAGTTGTTCATTGTATTCAGGTTTCTTCTTTGCCACTGGAACCGCATCCTGCCACAAAGTATTAGCAGATAAAATACAAAGATCTTCCCCAATATCAACTTTTTTAACTTCAAGAAGGTGTTTCATCTTATGAATATCGTATCCATACAGTGTAACCTCTACTTTTATATCACTGTTAATATCTTTTTTCATCTCTTCAATATCTCTAGAAACACAGGTGTGTCCAGCCGTTAATACAACTTTTTCATTATTGAAAATAACAACAACACCGCTACTGGAGCCTTTAAAAGTTTTTTGTAAACAGATACCCTCATCGCATATCGTAACCTTTTCTTCACTGATCACATTTACGAAAGAAGACCGAGCATTTATAAAATTCTTGTCCTTATTCTTCGCGCAAGAGCTAATTATTATAGAAAGAAAAATTATGATTAATGAGATTCTCATCTTAAAGTAAATATATGATAGGTATAACTTTTTGATTGATTTAATTTAAGTAAGGAACTTTAATGAAAAAAACTTATGTTCTGGATACTAATGTCCACCTAGCTGATTCAAAGGCTATATTCACTTTTAAAGACGATGATATTATCATCCCACTTAAGGTTTTAGAAGAGATTGATAAACATAAAAAACGCCAAGACGGAGTAGGAGCTAACGCTCGTCAATTTATTCGTGTTCTGGATGATTTGAGAGCACATGGTGATCTCCATACAGGAGTAAAAATACCTGATGGCCAAGGTAAACTTTCTGTCCGAGCTTTTGATCCTGTTTATATGCCCGAAGGACTTGAGAAAGAAGACGCCGATAATCAAATTATCTCTACAGCTTTAAAAGAAAAAGCAAAGTACAAAAGAAAAAAAGTGATTCTTGTAACTCAAGATATTAATATGCGTGTTAAATGTGATTCTTTAGGCTTTCCAAGTGAAGATTATAAAACAAATAGATTCATTGATACTCATGAAGAATTATTTTCAGGATACGCTACTCATTTGGTAGATGATCAATTCATTGATCAATTTTATATTGGAAAAGAAAAACTGACACTTGAAACTGATGAGGGTGACTTTCATCCAAATCAATATATTTTGTTAGTTTCAAATGAAAACGAAAAGAAAACCGCTCTTGCAAAATTTACTAATTATCTTTCACCAATCGTCAACATCAACGATTATAAAAATGAAGCCTGGGGTGTCCACCCTCGCAATAAAGAACAAAAGTTTGCTTTAGATTTATTAAGTGATCCTAACATTCCTATTGTAACAATAACAGGTAAAGCAGGAACAGGTAAAACACTTTTAGCCCTAGCCGCAGGCTTAGAGCAGGTTCTAGAGAAAAGCATTTATAAAAAATTAATTGTGTCTAAACCAGTCCAAGCAATGGGCTCTCAAGATATAGGATTTTTACCTGGCACATTAGAAGAAAAAATGCGCCCTTGGTTAATGCCAATTCAAGATAATTTAGATTTTTTAATGAATGGAAATGCTAAGAATATCGAACACTTATACGATAACGGTACTATTGAAATTGAAGCACTAAGTTATATTCGCGGTCGTTCAATTTCTAACGCATATGTCATTATTGATGAGGTACAAAATTTAAGCCCACACGAATTAAAGACCATTGTAACTCGCGTCGGGGAAAATACTAAAATTATTTTAACTGGTGACGTAGAACAAATCGATAATGCATTTTTAGATTCAACTTCGAATGGCTTAACTTATGCAATCGAAAGATTTAAATCTTTTGACTTGGCAGGTCACATTTCTCTTATTAAAGGCGAAAGATCAAAAGTAGCGACTTTGGCTGCCAAGGTTTTGTAATTTAACATTTATTTTAGTATATGGTATTAATATATCTCTTAAGGAGATGAATATGTCAATTGAAAATGAAAATCCAATGTTGAAAGAACAAGTTTCCCCCGATAATCCACTGAAAGAAATGATAGTAGGTTACGTGGGTGAAAAAGAAACTCCAAGCAACGGAGAGGTCACAGTTAACATGATTGTTGATACTATGGCACAAGAATTTCCTGAGTTCTTGACTGTCATCGCCGAAGAAAATTGGGTTTTAGGATATCGACAAGCCCTAACGGATGCCGAGACGGGTCAAAAAGCATACGAAGAACTTTTAGCACAACAAGATGCCCAGAGTAGTGATGAAGAACAAAGTACAACAGATAGTTAAGGAATCTTTCAATTCTAGAGCAAAAAACTCTCATTATCATAACTTTTTTAGCATTGAAGTTTTTATAAACGATCCATTGCCTAACAATATTGATCTTGATTACATTTTCTCTTTTATTAATGGAAGAATTTCGCCTTTCATATTAGATTTAGTAAAATCAATCCATATTGGATATTTTAAAGATCTGGAAGAACGCCATATAAACGCTAAGTATACTAACAACGAGATATATCTTACAAACGATCAAGATAATAATGATGATATGATTGATGATATTGTACACGAACTAGCACATGCTTTAGAAGATGCCTATGGTAAAGAAGTTTATTTAGATAAGTCTATTGAACAAGAATTTCTAGGGAAAAGAAAGAAGCTAGAGCGCCTTTTAAGATACATGGATTATGACACCCACTTGTATGATTTTGAGAAAGCTAACTATAATAAAAAATTAGATTTTTTCTTGCTTAAAGAGGTTGGTTACGATATAATAGAGACACTGACAATGGGTCTTTTTATAAACCCTTATTCTGTGACATCTCTGCAAGAATACTTTGCAGAGGGATTTGAGGATTATTATTTGAATAACGCAGATTACGTAAAAGAAGTATGCCCTGCCTTATATAAGGTTTTAGATCAAATAAACAAAATAGAGTAAAAATATGAAATATGAAATTTTAAAACAAGATGAAAAGTTAAAAGTCAAGGTTACACTTTCAAATTTTAACCAACCCAGCAAGAGTATCCAAGAACTAGAAAGAATGGGTATCGTTAAAGAAATTGCAGATATATCAAAAGTATATGAGCTTTTGTCTAAAGATGGGTATACTCTAGGAGAAGGAATAGGACCTAAAATTTCTAATTTTTCTAATGGTTGTATAACAACGGGCATCTATGAATTTGATAATTTGGATCCTAATCGACCAAAGCCAGCTATACCTCTCCGCAAATCAACACCGCGAAAAAAAGAAGAAACTCTTATAGTTAAAAATAATCCAACTTTAGAGAAAGCTGTTCAAGAACCCGACACTGATACCGAACCTGAACTATCTAATGAAACTCCCACGCCCCCTTCCGCTCCCCAAAAGAAAAATCAACCTAAAACTATGAAACGACGCTCGAATAACTAAAATGCCTCATATATCATTTTCAGAATTAAAAGCTTGGGACCAATGTTCATATTATCACAAGTTAACGTATCTTGATAAGATTAGGTTATTCTCTGGTAACGAATACACAGCGTTTGGAAAAGCGATCCATGAAGTTTATGAGCATAGTGCTAACTGTCTCAAAGAGGATAGAGAAACTGGCGACCTCGTCCAACGATTTAAGCAAGCCTTTCTAGATGAACTGCTGACCCTAAAAGAAAAAGGACAAGAACTTAAAAAAAGTCTTATTACTGATCTTAAAGTCCAAGGGGAAGTTCTTGCATCTCTATCTCTTAATGCATTAAAAGAATATTTTGGCGAATTTGAGATTATCAAAGCAGAAGAATCGATATTCGAAGACATTATAGAATATGGAGATAACGAATACAAATTTAAAGGATATATTGATTTAGTTGTTAGAACATCTGATGGTAAGGTTCATATCATTGATTGGAAAACTTGTAGTTGGGGCTGGGATGCTCGTAAAAGATCTGATCCTATGATCACCTATCAGTTGACCTTCTATAAAAAGTATTATGCACAGAAGTATAATATTGATCCAAAAAACATTGAAACTCATTTTGCATTAGTAAAAAGAACAGCCAAAAAAGACTTCATAGAACTGTTTAGGGTAACGAGCGGACCTAAAAAAACTAAAAATGCCCTTAACTTATTAAAAAAAGCACTTTATAATATTGACTCTAAACTATTTGTAAAGAATAAGTTATCTTGTTCTAGATGCGAATTTTTTAATACTCAATATTGTAAGTGAGGAAACTTTGGATAAAAAAATTAAGGTCCTTGTTTTAAGTGATCACCCGTTAAGCCCTTCGGGAGTTGGAACTCAAACAAGATACATGATCGAAGCTCTCTTGAAGACAGGCAAATTTCAATTTGTGTGCTTCGGCGGCGCTATTACTCATGTTGACTATAAACCACAAAAAACGGAAGAATGGGGCGATGACTGGATTATATGGCCAATAGATGGATATGGAAGTCCAGATCTAATCCGATCGATGATTAGGCAACAAAAGCCTGATATCCTTTGGTTTATGACAGACCCTAGATTTTGGACATGGCTTTGGGAAATGGATCATGAAGTCCGCCCTTTTATGCCTATGGTCTATTATCACGTATGGGATAACTATCCATATCCTTATTTTAATAAGAAGTACTACGATTCAAATGACGTGATTGCTACTATTTCCAAAGTAACAGATGACATTGTAAAGACGGTGTCTCCTACAATTGAAAGCCATTACATCCCCCATGCTGTAGACTCAGAAATATTTAAAAATCTGGGCACCGATATCATTGAAAACTTTAAAAAATCTAATATGAGTGATCCTGATAAATTTGTTTTTTTCTGGAACAATAGGAATGCACGCCGCAAATTAAGCGGATCTGTTGTATATTGGTTTAAAGAATTTTTAGATCGCGTAGGAAAAGATAAGGCAATGCTATTGATGCATACGGATACTAAAGATCCACATGGACAAGATTTGGATGCGATTGTTAAAAGCTTAGGTTTAGATGATGGATCCGTAATGTTTTCGAGAGATAAAATAGAGCCAGAGAAATTAGCCTTATTATATAATATGGCTGATTGTACAATAAATGTCTCTGATGCAGAAGGCTTCGGACTCGCGACTTTAGAATCTCTTTCATGTGAAACCCCGATTATCGTCAATATGACAGGTGGTTTGCAGGAGCAAGTAACTGACGGTGAACAATGGTTCGGAATCGGAATTGAGCCAGCTTCCAAATCTGTAATCGGATCACAAGATGTGCCATGGATCCATGAAGATAGGGTTTCTAAAGAGGATTTTGTTAACGCTCTTGAAGAAATGTATCGAAAGTCTCCTGAAGAAAGGACGGCGCTTGGAAAGAAAGGCAGAGAACATGTAATGAAAAATTATAATTTTGCCACATTTAATGATACGTGGGTCAACTTGATGTTAAATGTTCATGAAAAACATGGATCCTGGGACTCGCGCAAAGAGCATAAAACCTGGGAGATGATTAAACTATAATGAAAAAATTACTTATTAAGGGACCAATCCTATCTAGATCTGGATACGGTGAGCATGCCCGGTTTTTAGTTAGGTCGCTGAGAAAATATCAATCAAAGTTGTTTGATGTGTATATGGAGAATATTAACTGGGGACAAACCGGCTGGGAGTTTGAGGATAGCGAAGAACGCCGCTGGATTGATTCAACCCTGCAAAAAACAACTATGTATGTTAATGAGGGTGGTACTTTTGATATATCAGCACAAGTCACCATACCAAATGAATGGGAAAAATTAGCACCAATTAATATTGGCGTGACCGCTGGTATTGAAACTACTCTTATTTCTCCTCAATGGGCACAAAAGTCAGAGGTAGTTGATAAAATTATCACAATCTCGCAACATTCGAAAACTGTATTTGAAAAAACTTCGTTTGAAAAAAAGGACAATGATGGCAATTTAGTAGATAAAGACTACCGATGCAGAGTTCCTGTTGAAATCGTTCACTACCCTGTAAAGTCTCATGAGGAAGTCAGATCTGAACTAGAATTTGAGACAGAGTTTAACTTTCTTTGCATAGCTCAGTTGGGACCAAGAAAAGCCATACCTGAAACAATTGCATGGTTTGTAGAAGAATTTAAAGACAATGAAAATGTAGGTCTTGTTATTAAAGCTTATGAAGCAAATAATAGCACCCTAGATAAAGAGCGTGTTGAAAGAAAGCTCAAAGAGGTATTGGATGAGGCTCCAGATAGAAAATGTAAAGTTTATTTAATTCATGGAAACATGCCAGAACCTGAGCTTCATTCACTCTATACCCATCCTCAAATAAAAGCTCTTGTCTCTTTGACGCATGGTGAAGGCTTTGGTCTTCCTTTATTTGAAGCAGCTTACTCTGGACTACCAGTGATCGCAACGGAATGGAGCGGGCATTTAGAC